>Ga0233425_10000085_pt1 | contig 233985 bp, 239 predicted proteins | sample Watercolumn_Towu_2_FD_181712 | JGI IMG/M metagenome (GOLD analysis project Ga0233425, IMG submission 181712) | Freshwater microbial communities from Lake Towuti, South Sulawesi, Indonesia - Watercolumn_Towuti2014_140_MG | ecosystem: Environmental > Aquatic > Freshwater > Lake | place...
CATTCGTAACCTCCTGAGTGATGGGTGTCCAAGCAACTCCCACTCTCTCAGAAGGCCGGGTGGCCGCCGCTGTCCTTGGATGCCCGCCGCCAGCGGCGACCTGTCGGAGAATTACCGCACTACTTCACTTTGGCGATGAGCCGTCTGGCTCCCGCGTCTGACACCGCCTCAACCAATTGTTTGAGGCTCTGTTCCCGCCACCCGGGAGAACTCATCCAATTGCTCCGTCGAAGCTGATGTCGGTCTGAACGATCATCCGACCCGGTCAACGCCGATGCTACGATAAGCGCCCATGAAGATCACGAAGCTCGAGCATCTCCACGCCGATGCGGGCCAGCGCAACTTCGACTTCCTCAAGATCTCGACCGACGAAGGGATCGTCGGCTGGAGCGAGTACAACGAGTCGTTCGGCGGGCTCGGCGTCTCCGCGGTGATCGACGGGCTCGCCCCGCAGATCGCCGGCAAGGATCCGCGCGCCTACGAGGCGCTCGTCACGCTCATGTACGCGGTGCGGCGCCAGGCGTCGGGCGGCGTCGTGCAGCAGGCGATCGGCGCGATCGAGAACGCGCTGCTCGACATCAAGGCGAAGGCGCTCGGCCTGCCGGTCTACGCGATGCTCGGCGGGCCGGTGCGCGACCGCATTCGCCTCTACTGGTCGCACTGCGGGACGTACCGCCTGTCGTGGTCCGAGCAGATGCAGATCACGGCGCTGCGCACGCTGCAGGATGTCGTGAACGCCGGCAAGGAAGTGCGCGAGCGCGGCTACACGGCGCTGAAGACCAACGTGTTCGTGCTCGGCAAGGAGCCGTACCTCCACTCGCCGGGCTTCGCGCGCAGGGGCTCGTTCCCCGAGCTGAACGCCGACCGCCACGTGCTGAGCGCGCTGCGCGAGGAGCTCGCGGCGTTTCGCGAGGGCGCCGGCACGGACGTCGACGTCCTTCTCGACCTGAACTTCAACTTCAAGACCGAAGGCTTCCTGAAGGTCGCGCGCGCCGTCGAGCCGTACGACATCTTCTGGATCGAGATCGACACGCGCGACGCGAAGGCGCTGCGCTACATCCGCGATCACACGTCGATCCCCGTCGCGTCGTGCGAGTGCCTCTTCGGGCGGCGCGACTACCGGCCGTTCTTCGAGAACGGCTCGGTCGACGTCGCGATCGTCGACACGCCGTGGAACGGCGTCGCCGAGTCGCTGAAGATCGCCGCGATGGCCGACACGTACGAGATCAACGTCGCGCCGCACAACTTCTACGGCCACCTCGCGACGATGATGAACGCGCACTTCTGCGCCGTGGTGCCGAACCTCCGGATCATGGAGATCGATCCGGACACGGTGCCCTGGTACGACGACCTGGTAACAGTCAAGCCGGAGGTCCGCGACGGCCATCTGCACCTGCCGACAGGGCCCGGGTGGGGGACCGACGTGAACGAAGACGCGGTGCGCGCGCATCCGCCGCGCAAGAGGTAAGCTTCTCCTCGATGAGCGCAGACAAGGTCCGCGGCCGCGCCGTCGTCTTCCAGCCCGGAGAGGGCCCGTCGTACTGGCAGCCGGTGCCCGCGAACGGGCACGCCGATCCCGCGCTGTTCCCGGCCCGCACCGGCTTCGACGCGCTCTCGCTCGGCTACCAGACCATCGCGCCGCGTAGCCGGGTGCGCGAGCACTCGCACGGCGACCAGGTCGAGCTGCAGATCTGCTTCCGCGGCCGCGGCCACGTGATGGTCGACGGCGTCCGTCACGACCTCGTGCCGGGCACGGCGTGCATGCTCGGCTACGACGTGAAGCACGAGATCGTGAACGACACCGACGAGGATCTCGTGATGCTGTGGGTGATCACGCCGCCCGGCCTCGAGAACTTCTTCAAGGCCATCGGCCGCCCGCGTGCCGAGGGCGAGCCCGCGCCGGAGCCGTTCGCCCGCCCCGCCGACGTGATCGCCGTTGAGCGTGCGATGGGGATGAACGACACGCGATAAGGGGTTTGGGAAGGAGAGACGAGATGTTCTGGTCCAAGAGCAAGCTCGAGATGCCGACGCGCGCGACCGCGCTGCCCGGACGCGCGGAGAAGATGCCGGTGCCCGCGAAGCACTTCGTCAACGGCGCGCCGCTCGAGCCGCCGTTTCCCGCCGGCCTCGAGCTCGCGATGTTCGGCCTCGGCTGCTTCTGGGGCGCGGAGCGGAAGTTCTGGACGATGCCCGGCGCGTTCTCGACGTCGGCCGGCTACGCGGCGGGGCTCACGCCGAACCCGACGTATGAAGAAGTCTGCACCGGGCGTACGGGCCACAACGAGGTCGTGCGCGTCGTCTTCGATCCGAAGAAGACCAGCTACGAGGCGCTGCTCAAGACCTTCTGGGAGAGCCACGATCCCACGCAGGGGATGCGGCAGGGCAACGACGTCGGCACGCAGTACCGCTCGGGGATCTACGTGTGCTCGCCGGAGCAGCGCCGGCTCGCCGAAGCCTCGCGCGATGCCTACCAGAAAGTGCTGAAGGCGGCCGGCTACGGGCCGATCACGACCGAGATCCTCGACGCGCCGGAGTTCTACTACGCCGAGGACTATCACCAGCAGTACCTCGCGAAGAATCCGATGGGGTACTGCGGGCTCGGCGGCACCGGCGTGAGCTGCCCGACCGGTCTCGCGGCCGCCGCGCGCTAGCGAATCAACGCGTTCGACGGGAGGTCCGGGTTCAGCACCTTGCGCGCGGTCTCGACCCCGGCCACCGGCAGGCCCGTGGGATCGAGCAGGCCGAGCTGAACCAGCACGGTCGCCTGATCCCAGTGGATCCGCTCGGCGGCGATCCGGCCTTCGTCGTCGAACTCCACCACGACGATGACGGCGACCTCGACGCGCTTGCCCGTCGGCGGCACGCCGGGCAGGAACCAGTCCATCGGCACCGTGTGGGTGAAGCGCGACACGAACTCGTCGACGATCCGGTTCTTCGTGATCGTGCGCGAGATCGGGATGCGCTCGCGATCGGGCGGCATCCGCGGGATGAAGTGCGTGCGGTAGAACTGCTCGAGCTGGGTGCGGCCGATGCCGCCCGTCATCACCGGCACGTGGTTCACGCGCGGATGCTCGACCATCGTGTCGATCGCGGCCCTCGCGTCCTTGATCGTGAACTCGGCGGCGAGGTGCGCCTCCCACTTCTCGAGCAGCGCCTGCTGGGCGGGCGAGAGCGTGTCGCTCATGCCATCGGCGCGAGGAGCGCCTTCGCGCGCGCCTTCATCTCGTCGGGGAGCGGCGCCGGACGGCGCGCGTCGAGGTCGAGCGTCACGCCGAACTGGTCGAGCGTGGAGACGCGCTTGCCCGTCCGCGCGTCCAGCATCTGGTGGAAGACGCGCAGCGACGTGTTGCCGATGTGCAGCGGCGCGCTCTTCACCACGACGAGGTCGCCGGCGCGCAGCGGCGCCTCGACGGTCAGGTGGAACTCGAACGTCGAGAACCCGCGGCGCTGCTCGCGATAGAAGACGGGAGTGAGCCCGAACGGGGCGCCGACGTGCGCGTTCGCGATCGAGTACCGGTGGATGTAGTGGAGCAGCGCGCTGCTCCCCGCGACGTCGATCTCCCACGGCCGGACGCTGTCACGCGCGGTGTCGTAGAACCCCTCGAGGCTCCGCGGCTGCGGCCGCGTCTCGCGCTTCGGCCCGTCCCACGTCACGCGGTACTTCTCCGCCTTCTTCCGCGAGTCGCCGGAGAGCGCGGCACGGAAGCGATGCTCGACGGTGGTCGTGAGCGTGCCGTCGCCGCTGTCGAAGATCTTGTGGCCGACCAGCACCATGTCGTCGCCGACGTCGATCACGCCGCTCTCGATGTGGAAGATGTCGGCGACGCGCAGCTCGCGCTGGTAGCGGACGTACGCCTCGGTGGTGGATGCGCCGACCGGCGTGATGCCGAGCGCGTCGAGCATCGCGTGGGCGGCGTCGCCGAGGCGCTGGAAGTAGTAGGCGACCGTGAAGTGCTCGGTGCTGTCGAGCTCCCAGGCGTGGACCGTGCTGCGGACGGTCTCGAGCCAGCTCACTTCGAGAGCTTCCGCCCGATGCGCTTCTCGATGACGTGGGTCACCGCCGAGAAGTCCTGTTTGCCGTGGCCGTCCTTGATCGCTTCCTCGAACGTCCGCTTCGTCTCCTCGAGGATCGGTGTCGGCACCCCGGACGCGCGCGCGAGGTCGAGCGCGAGGTTCGCGTCCTTCAGCATCAGCTCCGCCATGAACGTCGGCGAGAAGTCGCCGTCGAAGATCCGCTTGGCGCGCCGCTCGAAGTACGTGCCGTACGCCATGCCGCCGCCCTTGCGCACGACCTCGTAGAACGTGTACGGGTCGACGCCCGACTGCACGACCGTGGCGAGCGCTTCCGCCACCGCGACCGCGTTCACCGCGACGAGGCTGTTGTGGATCAGCTTCACGCGGTTGCCGCTCGCCGACGGGCCGACGTACATGTGGAGCTTGCCCATCGCGTCGAGGTACGGCGCGATCGCGGGCACCTTGCTCTCGTCGCCGCCCACGATGAAGAAGATCTCGCCCGACACCGCCTGCGGCTGCGAGCCGAGCATCGGCGTGTCCATGTGCGTGATGCTCTTCGCGCCGACGGCCTTCGCGACCTCGAGCGTCGCCTCGGGGCTGACGGTCGAGCAGTCGCAGGTGATCAGGCCTGATGCAGCACCGCTCGTGATCCCGCCGGCGCCGAGGTAGACGGTCTTCACGATCGCGTCGTTGGGCAGCGCGGTGAACAGCACGCCGACTTGCGACGCGACGTCCGCGGCAGACTTCGCGACCGTGACGCCTTGATGCTTCGCCGCGGCGGCCCTCGCCTCGGCGCTCGCGTCGTAGACGACGGGCGCCTTTCCCGCTTTCGCGAGGTTCGCGACCATGGGCCCGCCCATCGTGCCGAGACCGATGAATCCGACGCGCTCTGCCATTGCCGATCTCCTTTGCCTTCGTTGCGGCCCACGCATGGTACCGCGAGTTGACCGGCCGGCACGGAGGCCGCCACAATCGCGTCCATGGACGACACGCAGGCGCTGCTCGGCCGCTTGCTTCGCGAGCGCCCCGTCGTGCTGGACGGAGCTGATGACATCGCACGATGGTGGCGCGCGTTCGTCGCGGCGGAGCCCGCGAGCGCGTCGGAGTCGGCGCCGGCGCGCGCGTTCGACCGTGCGGTGGTCGCGGGCTTTCGCGCCGACCGGCTCGCCGGCGCGTTCGCCGGCGGTTACCAGGGCGCGTTACGCGCGCTGGTCGGCGGCACCGTCGCGGATACGCAGCGCCTCACCGACGACGTGATCGCGTCGTTTTGCGTCAGCGAGCCCGGCGGGAACTCACCGCGCGCCATCGAGACCACGCTGACGCCGCGCGCGGGCGGCGGCTTCACGCTCGACGGTCAGAAGCGGTGGAGCACGATGGCGCCTGTCGCCGACGTGTTGCTCGTCGCGGCGCACGAAGGCCTGGATGACGCCGGACGCAAGCGGTTCGCGCTCGTGCGTGTCGATGCCAGGGCCCCCGGCGTGACGATCGCGCGGATGCCGGCGACGAAGTTCATTCCCGAGATCCCGCACGCCGAGCTCGCGCTCCGCGACGTCGCGGTGGATGCGGACGCACGCCTGCCCGGCGACGGCTACAACGCGTACGTCAAGCGCTTCCGCACCGTCGAGGACATCTACATCCACGGCGCGGTGCTCGGCTACTTCCTCGGCGCCGCCCGGCGCTTCGCGTTTCCGCAGACGGTCGTCGAGCGCACGGTCGCGGCGATCGTCGCCGCGCGCGCGCTCGCCGCGCTCGATCCGGACGCGGCGACGACGCACGTGGCGCTCGCCGGCACGCTCGCGCGCGACGCGAACCTGCTCGACCACTCGGACGCGCACTGGGAGAAGGCCGACGAGCGCGAGCGCACGCTATGGCGCCGCGACCGCGCCGGGTTCGGGTCGGTCGCGGGCGCGTTGCGCGAAGCCCGCCGCGTGCGTGCGTGGGAGCGCCTGGCCGATCCCGACGGGGGCGGCTGACGCGCGCCGGCGCCGGACTCGCTCTCGCCCTTTGCGTCGCGGCGTTGCTGGCGCCCGATGTCGAGGCGAACGATCGTGAGGATGCGATCGTCGCGGCGATGACGCTGCCCGCCGACGAGCTCTCACGCGCGCTGCGGACTTCACGCTGGAACGACGATCCACTGTTCCTCGCCGCCGTCGCCCAGAACCCCAACGCGACATCCGGGATCCTCGACGAGATCGCGCATCGCAAGGACCGCAAGCTCCACGAGAAGGTCTACGGCTCGCCGCGCGTCCTCGGCACGAACCGCAAGGGCCTCGCGGTCATGCGTCTCGTCGCGCTGCATCCAAACGTGACCGAGGCGACGCTGGTGCACCTCGCGGAGAGCCGCAGCGACTACGTGCTCAGCACCGTGCTCGGGAACCCGAAGACGCCCGAAGCGATCCTGCGACGCTGCGCCGGGCGAAAGAACGACCTTTACGACTGGGGGATCGGGCGCAACCCACGCACGCCACCCGAGCTGCTTCGCCCGCTCGCCGACAGTGACAACCAGTACACGCGTGGCGCGGTCGCGGGCAATTCCCGGACGCCGGCCGACGCGCTTGCACGCCTCGCGCGCGACAAGGAGTGGCACGTGCGCCGCGACGTCGCGATGAATGCGTCGACGCCGAAGGAGATCGTGGAGGCTCTGAAAGGGGACAACGACGAGCGCGTGCGGCGGGCGGCGGAGGTGCGCGGCGGCCCACCGAAGTGAGCCGCCGCGTGGCGCTTACTGTCCGGTGAACGTCTTGCCCTCGTTCACGAGGCGGTCGAGCAGCGGCGCCGGCGTCCAGAACGCGTCGCCCGACTGGTTCTTGAACTCGAGGAGCGTGTTGCGAACGTTCTTCAGCCCGAGCTGATCCGCCCAGAACATCGGGCCGCCGCGATAGACGGGCCAGCCGTAGCCGTAGACCCAGATCACGTCGATGTCGCTCGCGCGGATCGCGATCTTCTCCTCGAGGATCTTCGCGCCCTCGTTCACCATCGGGTAGAGCAGGCGTTGCAGGATCTCCTCGTCGGAGATGTAGCGGCGCGTGATGCCCTGCTCGGTCGCGACGTCGACGATGATCTTCTCGACCTCGGAGTCGGGGACCGGCGTGCGATCGCCCTTCTCGTACTTGAAGTAGCCGGCGCCCGTCTTCTGGCCGAAGCGGCCGAGCTCGCAGATACGGTCGGCGACGGGTGACGTGCGGCCGAGGCCCTTGCGAATGCGCCAGCCGACGTCGAGACCCGCCATGTCGCCCATCGCGAACGGGCCCATCGGGAAGCCGAAGTCGGTCAGCACCTTGTCGACCTGGTGCGGCAGCGCGCCTTCGAGAATGATCTTCTCGGCCTGCGTGCCGCGCTGGTGGAGCATGCGGTTGCCGACGAACCCGTGGCAGACGCCGACGAGCACCGGCACCTTCTGGATCCGACGGCCGAGATTCATCACGGTGGAGATCGCGGCCGGCGACGACGCGGCACCGCGCACGTTCTCGAGGAGGCGCATGACGTTGGCGGGGCTGAAGAAATGGGTGCCGATGACGCTCTCGGGCCGCTTCGTGGCGGAAGCGATCTCGTCCACGTCGAGCGTCGAGGTGTTGGTGGCGAGGATCGCGTCGGGCTTCGCGAGCCCGTCGAGCTTCGCGAAGACTTCCTTCTTGATCGGCATCTCCTCGAAGACGGCCTCGATGACGATGTCGGCATCCTTGACCGCGTTCCAGTCGGTGGTGCCGGTGATCAGGCCCATGCGCTTCTCCACATCGGCGGCCGTGAGTCTGCCGCGGCTCGCCGTCGCCTCGTAGTTCTTGCGCACGATGCCGAGGCCGCGGTCGAGGTTCTCCTGGTTCATCTCGACGACCGTGACCGGGATGCCGACGTTCGCGAAGTTCATCGCGATGCCGCCGCCCATCGTGCCGGCGCCGATGACCGCCGCCTTCCGGATGTCCTTGCCGGCGACAGTGGCCGGCACGTCGGGGATCTTCGCGGCCTCGCGCTCGGCGAAGAAGAAGTAGCGCTGCGCCTTCGACTCGGGCGAGTTGAGGAGCTCGACGAACAGCTCACGCTCGCGCTTCATGCCTTCGTCGAACGTCGTGGAGTTCACCGCGGCCTCGACGGCCCTGATGCAGTTCTCCGGCGCGCGGAAGCCGCGGGTCTGCCGCGCGACCGACTTGCGGAACTCGCTGAAGATCCCGGGCTTGCTCTTCGCGGCCGCGATCTTGTCGTTGAGGTCGCGGATCTTCTTCAGCGGCCGCTTCTCGTTCAGCACCTTCTCGGCGAACGCGACGCCGGCGGTCGTCAGGTCGCCGTCGGCGATCTCGTCGATCAGTCCGACCTTCAGCGCTTCCTCGGCGCGGATCGGATCGCCGCTCACGATCATCTGCAGCGCCTTCTCGGGCCCGACCACCCGCGGCAGCCGCTGCGTGCCGCCGGCGCCGGGCAGGAGGCCGAGCTTCACTTCCGGCAGCCCGAAGCGCGCGTCCTTCACGCCGACGCGGTAGTGGCAGGCGAGCGTCACTTCGAGCCCGCCGCCGAGCGCGGTGCCGTGGATCGCCGCGACGACCGGCTTCGACGAGCCCTCGATCATGTCGAGCACGCCGTGGAGCCCGGGCTCCGCCGGCGGCTTGCCGAACTCGGTGATGTCGGCGCCCGCGATGAACGTGCGCCCCGCGCAGACGATGACGATCGCCTGCACGGCTCCGTCGCCCTGCGCCTGCGTGATCCCATCCTTCAAGCCCTGCCGCACGTGCTGGCTGAGCGCGTTGACGGGCGGGTTGTCGACGGTGATGACGGCGACGCGGCCGCGGTTGGTCAGGTCGACGGATTGCGTGAGCTTCGTCATGGCACTCCTCGCTGAGGTGAGAGTGCCGCCTATCTTACTCGACGGCCTACTCGCCCAGGCTCGCGCAGAACTGCGCGAGGACCTCGACGTCGGAGTCGCTCAGCGGGACCGCGGCCATCGTCATCGTGCCGTCGAGATCCGACGCCGTCTTCTCCTTGAACGCGCGGATCATCTTGCGGAGGTAGTCGAGGTCCTGGCCGGCCAGCCGCGGGATCTGCTCGTGGCCCTCGAGATGCACGCGGTGGCAGGACGTGCACTGGTAGAAGACCGCGGCCTTCTTTCCGTCCTCCACCTTCTGGGGATCGAGCGGCGCGGGGCGGCGCTTCGGCTTCTGCGCGGCGTAGAACGCGGCGAGATCGGCCATGTCGTCGGACGACAGGCTCGCGACGAACGGCTGCATCGGCTCGTTCTTGCGGCGGCCATCCTGGAACTTTATGAGCTGCCAGTGCGTGAAGAAGACGGGCTGGCCCGCGAGCGACGGCGTGCCGGGGATCGTCGAATTGCCGTCGGGACCGTGACACGCGGCGCACGCCTTCGACTTCTCGCGCCCGGCTTCGACCTTCGAGGCGGGCGGCGCGCCTTGCGCCCAACATGCGGGCGCCGCGCCCGCCGCCAGGAGAGCGGCGGCGAGCGCGGCGCCGGTGAGACGGGCGAGGACGCCCGTGTAACGCGCAAGCACCTACTTCGAGTAGCTGATCCGGTAGATCGCTCCCGCGTAGTCGTCGGACAGCAGGATCGATCCGTCCTTCATGTGCACGGTGTAGTTCGGGCGGCCCCACGGCTGGTTGTTCTCGAGGAAGCCCTCGAGGAACGTCTCGTACTTCGGCACGTCGCCGGTGCGCAGCGTGACCATCATCACCTTGTAGCCGGTCTTCTCGGTGCGATTCCACGCGCCGCGCTGGGCGAGGAACGCGCGGTTCTTGTACTCCGGCGGGAACATCGCGCCCGTGTAGAACATCACGCCGTTGCCGCCGACGTGCGGGCCGGTCTTGATGAGCGGCGGCGCGAACTCGGAGCACGAGCGGCCCGAGTGGTACTGCGGATCCGGGATGTCGCCCTGGTGGCAGTACGGATACCCGAAGTGCAGGCCCTTCTTCGGCGCCACATCGAAGCGGTCGCTCGGCACGTCCTCGCCGAGCCAGTCGCGCGCGTGCGTCGCGAAGTAGAGATCCTTCGTCACCGGGTGCCAGTCGAAGCCGACGCTGTTGCGGACGCCGTGCGCCCAGTACTCGAAGCCGCTGCCGTCCGCGTTGACCCGCGAGATGTTCGCATGCGTGTCGGGCGGGATGCAGATGTTGCAGGGCGCGCCGATGTTGAAGTAGAGCTTCCCGTCCGGCCCGAACGCGAGGTACTTCCAGCCGTGCGGGAGGTCTCTCGGCAGGATGTCGTAGACGACCTTCATCTCGCCGGTGAGGTCCGCGGCGCCGAGCTTGTCTTCGACGCCCTCGATCTTCGTGATGCGATGGATCTCGGCGATGTAGAGCGTGCCGTCCCTGAACGCGATGCCGTTCGGCAGGTTCAGGCCCTTCGCGATGACCTTCGTCACGCGCTGCCCGCCCTGCTCGGTGACCGCGTAGACGTTGCCGGCCACGCGGCTCGACACGAAGAGCGTGCCCTTGGCGCCCCACACCATCACGCGCGCGTTGTTGATGCCGGAGGCCCACAGCTCGACCTTGAAGCCCTGCGGCACCTTCAGCTTGCCGATCGGGATCTCGCCCGGCGCCTTCGGCGCCGGCGGCTGCGCGACGGGGGCAAGCGGCGAGTTCGCCATCTCCGGCGGCTGGCCCTGCTTCCACGGCGGCGGCGCCTGCGCGTAGGTCAGCGGCGCAAGACTGAGAACGACGGCGAGGACGACAGCGACGAGCGACGTCACGTACCGCATGGTGACCCTCCTCTTCGAGGTACCTCTCCGGCGGACCCTACGTCCGGCCTCTGTGCGAGTCAACTAGAACGCGAGCCTGACCCCTCCATGGAAGAACCGCGGGGAGCCGATCGACACCACGCCTTCGGTGGTCCGCGCGACCGTGAACGTCTCGTCGAGCAGGTTCTCGACCGCGAAGTAGACCTGCGCCCAGCGCGCGACCTGACGCGCGATGCGCACGTCCACGGTCGTGTACGCGCCCATCGGCAGCGTGTTCAGGTCGTCCTCGAACTGGCGGCCGACGCGCCGCACGAACAGCGACGCGAGGAACCACGCCGGATCCTCCCAGTGCACGCCGAAGGTCACGACGTGATCGGGCACCTGCGCGAGACGATTGCCGCGGAGCGCCGGGCTCGAGGCGTCGACCACGTGCGCGTCGAGGTAGACGTGGCCGGCGGTGAGCCGCCACCGCGGGAACGGGCGCACCTCGAACTCGCTTTCGAAACCGCGGATGCGTGTGAGGTCGACGTTGCGCCGCTGCCGGCAGGTCGTGCCCGCCGGGCAGTCCGGAAGGTTCGTGCCGAGCGTGACGTTGACGATCTGGTCCTGCACTTCGTTCCAGAACCCGGTGACGCGCGCGTCGAAGATTCCCCACCGCCCGCTCACGCCGGCCTCGCCGCCGGTCAGCCGCTCGGGCTTCAGGCTCTGGTTCGCGACCGTCACGTCGTTGCGCACGCGGAACGGCCGGTACTGCTCGTTGAGCGTCGGCACGCGGAACCCCTGATAGACCGACGCGAACAGGTCGAGCCAGGGCGTCGCGTGCACGAGCGCCGCGAGCTTCGGACTCGGGATCACGTAGTCCACCGCGCGGAAGTCCTGGCGCCCCGGCGTGCCGGCCGGTGTCGAGTCTTCGATACGCTCGCCCTGGTACGCCTGCCACCAGTCCAGGCGCAGCGCGCCGGTCAGCTCGAGCCAGCGCGTCACCTTCCACGCGTCCTGCACGAAGCCGCCCACGAACACCTGTTCGCCGCCGGCGACGCGGCTGCGCGAGAAGCGGCCGTTCACGAACACGTTCTCGTCGGTCTCGCCGCCGACCCAGTGCGTGTCGATGCCGGCGAGCACGCCGTGGCCGCCGAACGCGCGGTTCCACTGCAGCACGCCGCCCGCCGTCGTCGACGGCGAGCGCTGGGTGAGCGCGAGCGTCTCGCTGTTGCGATCGGCGGCCTGCGTCGAGAAGGTGCTGTGGAATCCCTCGCGCTGCGCCCACACCGTGAGCTGCCACACGCTGTCGTCGCTCGTGCGCAGCCTGCCGCCGGTGAAGAGATGGCCGAGCTCGGTGTCGTTCACCTGCAGCGGCGTGCCGTTGCCGCGCTGCTCGCCGAAGTAGCCGCCGGTCGCGAACAGCGTGAGGTCCGGCGAGAGCGCCAGCTCCATGCGCCCGGTGCCGACGCCGTTGTGCGAGTCCGCCGGCTCGTCGATGCGCCCCCGCCGCGACGCCTTGACGATGTCGTAGCCGTGCGTGTCGAACTTCGCGCCTTCGACGCTCACGCTGAGCGGCCCGAGGACTTCCGTCGCGAGCAGATCGAAGCGCGTGGTGTCGAACGAGCCGTAGCTGCCTTCGAACGTGAAGCTGCGCTCCGTCGGGCGGCGCGGAATGACGTGAATCACGCCGCCGAGCGCGCCGCTGCCCCAGAGCGCGGAGCCGCCGCCGCGCAGCACTTCGATCTGCTGGATGCCGAGCAGCGGGAAGCGGCCCCACTGGACCCAGCCACCGAACGGATCGTTGACCGGCACGCCGTCCTGCAGCACGAGCGCGCGGCTCGCGCCGCTCGGCCCGATGCCGCGCAGCGATACGCCCTGCGCGGTCGGATGCGTGGCGAGGCTCGACGAGCGGCGGAACAGGCTGAACGACGGCACCTGGCGCAGGATGTCGTCGACGGTCTGCTGGGGCGCGTTGCGAACCGCCTCGCCCGGGATGACGGTGACGCTCGCGGGCGTCTCGCTGACGCGCTCCTCGATGCGCGACGGCGTCACCACGACGGGCGCCAGTCTCGGAACCTCTGGCTGGGGTTGCGCGGCGACAGGCGCGGTGGTGAGCGCGGCGGCGACCGCGAGGGTGAGAGCTGCGGCAACGGCGTGCGCGTGACGCATCGGGTCTCCCGCGGTCGCTCGACCTGGAAAAGCGCGCGGAGTGTAGCACGGTTGCGCGACGCGCAACCTCGTGCTCGAATCGCCGTCATGCCGACTTTTCACTTCGCCCTGCGCGATCTTCCGCCCGAAGCCGAGGCCCTCCGCACGGAGGTGCGCGCGTTCCTCGACGAGCAGTTCAGCGGCGCGAACCCGGTGAAGCGCGCGCGGTCGTGGGGCGGCTTCGATCGCGAGTTTTCGAAGCGCGTCGGCGCGCGCGGCTGGATCGGGATGACGTATCCGAAACAGTACGGCGGTCACGAGCGCACGTTCCTCGAGCGCTACGTCGTGCTGGAGGAGATGCTCGCCGCCGGCGCGCCGGTGAGCGCGCACTGGGTCGCGGACCGGCAGAGCGGCCCGACCATCCTGCGCTTCGGCACCGAAGCGCAGAAGCGGAAGATCATCCCCGGCATCGTGCGCGGCGAGCTCGCGTTCGCGATCGGCATGAGCGAGCCGGACTCCGGCTCCGATCTCGCGTCGGTGCGCACGCGCGCGAGCAAGGTGGACGGCGGCTATCTCGTCAACGGCACCAAGGTGTGGACGAGCAACGCGCACCTGAGCGACTACCTCATCGCGCTCTTCCGCACCGCCGTCGTTCCCGACAAGAAGCACGAGGGACTGACGCAGTTCCTCGTCGACGTGAAGAACACGAAGGGCATCACGATCCGCCCGATCATCGACCTCGCCGGCCACCACCACTTCAACGAGGTGAACTTCACCGACGCGTTCATTCCGGAGGACATGCGCCTCGGCAACGAGGGCGACGGATGGAAGCAGGTGACCACCGAGCTCTCGTTCGAGCGCAGCGGCCCGGAACGCTATCTCTCGAGCGTGGCGCTGATCAAGGAGCTCGTGCGAGAAGTCGCGAAGCGGCCCGACGATCGCGGCGCGGAAGCCGTCGGCCGCATGGTCGCGAACATGGGGACGCTCCGGCAGATGTCGCTGTCGGTCGCCGGCATGCTGCAGGCCGGAGAGAACCCGAACCTGGAAGCGGCGACGGTGAAGGACGTCGGCACGACGTTCGAGCAGTCGATCCCGGAGAAAGTCCACGACCTGCTCGATCTCGAGCCCACGATCGACACGGGCTCGCAGCTCCAGCAGGTCCACGGCTACATCACGCAGGTCGCGCCGTCGTTCTCGCTGCGCGGCGGCACGCGAGAAATACTCCGCGGGATCATCGCCCGCGGCCTGGGGTTGCGATGAACACATGTATGACTGCAATCGCGGAAGGCACGGATTCACTCCGTGCCCGTAGCGTGGGGGGCTTGGGGGGCCCGTCTCGGGCCCCCCATGTCATCAATTGAGCGAGCTCGGATCGCTGCTCTTCGACACCGTCACCCGGCTCTTCAACGACCTGGTGACGAAGGAGCTGATCGAGTCCTCCGAGAAGGGCGTGTGGCCGGAAAAGCTGTGGCGCGCGCTCGAGGAGGGCGGGCTCACGCTGCCGCTCGTCGCGGAGAGCGCCGGCGGCGCGGGCGGCACGTGGCTCGACGCGCACGTGGTCGTGCGCGCGTCCGGTCGTCACACCGCGCCGGTCCCGCTCGCGGAGACGATCGTCGCGGGCGCGCTGCTCTCGCGCGCCGGCCTCGAGGTGCCGTATGGACCGATGACGCTGGCGCCGGCGCATCGCGAGGATCGCCTCACGCTCGCGCGGAGCGGCGGCGAGTCGCGCGTGAGCGGCACCGCGACGCGCGTGCCGTGGGGCCGCTCCGCTCAGCACGTCGTCACGGTGGCGAGCGTCGACGGCGCCGCGACGGTCGCGCTGATCGCAGCGAACACCGCGAAGATCACCGAGGACGCGAACCTCGCGCTCGAGCCGCGCGACACGCTCGTCTTCGACAACGCGCCGGTGATCGCGGCCGCGCCCGCGCCGGGCCTCTCCGCGGACGCGATTCACCTCTACGGCGCGATGGCGCGCGCCGCGCAGATGGCGGGCGCGCTCGACTCGATCCTCGAGCAGGGCGTGCGCTACGTCACCGAGCGCAAGCAATTCGGGCGGCCGCTCGCGAGCTTCCAGGCGCTGCAGCACTCGCTCGCGATCGTGGCCGGCCACGTCGCCGCCTCCGGCATCGCCGCCGAGCACGCGTTCCGTATGGTCGCGAAGAGCTGGGGCACCGAGCGGGCGGGCGAAGCCCGGGAGCCCGCGAGTTCAACGGCGGGCGAAGCCCGGGAGCCCGCGAGTTCAATCGGTATCGCCAAGGTCCGCGTGGGCGAAGCCGCCGGCGTGAGCGCGGGCCTCGTCCACCAGGCGCACGGCGCGATCGGGTTCACCTACGAGCATTCCCTTCACTTCGCCACGCGCCGCCTCTGGTCGTGGCGCGCCGAGTTCGGCAGCGAGAGCGCGTGGGCCATCGACCTCGGCCGCCGCGTCGCCGCGCGCGGCGCCGACAACCTCTGGAGCGACCTGACCGCATGAAAGCCAGGCTGAACGGCATCGAGATCGACTACGAAGTCACCGGCAAGGGCCGCCCGATCCTCATGAGCCACGGCTACTCCGCCACGCGGCGCATGTGGAGCGGCCAGCACGCGTTCCTCGGCGAGCGCTATCGTTTGATCAGCTGGGACATGCGCGGCCACGGGCAGACGGAGAGCCCGAGCGATCCCGCGCAGTACTCGCACGCGCTCACCGTCGCCGACATGAAGGCGCTGCTCGAGCATCTCGGGCATCGCCGCGCGATCGTCGGCGGCCTCTCGCTGGGCGGCACGATGTCGCTCGAGTTCTACGTGGCGCATCCGGAGATGGTGGAAGCGCTGATCCTCTGCGACACCGGGCCGGGCTATCGCAACGCGGAGGCGCGCGAGAAGTGGAACGAGCGCGCGCGGTCGACCGCGGCGAACCTCGAAGCGAAGGGGCTCGCGGCGCTCGCCGGGCGCAGTCGCGAGATGCAGGAGGCGATGGGCCATCACGCGTCCGCGCAGGGCCTGGCGCACGCGGCGCGCGGGATGCTCGCGCAGAAGGACTCTCGCGTGATCGACGCGCTCGGCTCGATCGACGTGCCGACGCTCGTCATCGTGGGCGACCAGGACGAGCCGTTCATCGCGCCGTGCGAGTACATGGCCAAGAAGATCCCGGGCGCGCGCCTCGAAGTGATCCGCGGCGCCGGCCACTCGTCGAACCTCGATCAGCCCGACGCGTTCAACCGCGTGCTGGTCGACTTCCTCGACTCGCTGCGGTAGCCCTCGCTCGCTTTCAGGCGTCGATCCCACCCGAGAGAGGAGACCCCATGGGCTTCCGCATCAACCACATCCATCTGAAGTCGCCGGATCCGAAGAAGACGGCCGAGTGGTACGTGAAGGCGTTCGACTTCGAGATCGCGAGCGACGAGGTCCGTGTCTTCGGTGACCGGTTCCTGCGTTGCAAGAGTGCCGACGGCGGGATCGCGGTCAACATCTCGGGCGCGCGCACCAACGAGAAGATGGGCACGGGCGACGCGACGCCGCACTACGGCCTCGAGCACTTCGGCTTCGACTCCGTGGACATCGACGCGGACATCCGCCGCCTCACCGGCCTCGGCGCGACGCTGCTCGAGGGCCCGATCCAGATGCCGAACGGCGGGCGCATCGCGTTCATCCAGGGGCCGGACGACACGAGGCTCGAGCTGATCGAGCGCAGGATCGCCGGCGGGTCGGACGGCCACTGCTGCTGAAGCGTGTCCCCTACGGCTGGGTGATCGTCGGGCGCGCTGTCGGTCACCGAGACGATCACGTGGGGGATCGTGTACTACGGCTTCGCCCTCTTCCTCACGCCGATGGAGCGCGACCTCGGGTTCTCGCGGGTCGCGCTCACCGGCGTCTTCTCGCTCGGGCTCCTGACCTCCGCGCTCATCGGATTGCCGGTGGGGCGGTGGATCGATCGCCACGGCGCGCGCGGCGTCATGACGCTCGGCTCGTGCGCGGCCGTCGCGCTCATGCTCGCGTGGGCGCGCGTGGAGTCGCTGTGGGCGCTCTACGTCGTGTGGGGCCTCATGGGCCTCGCGATGGCGGCCACGCTGTACGAGCCGGCGTTCGCGGCGATCGTCGGCTGGTTCGCGCAGCATCGTGACCGCGCGCTGCTGACGCTCACGCTGGTCGCCGGGCTGGCGAGCACGATCTTCGTGCCGATCGAGGCGGCGCTGCTCGCGCGGATGGACTGGCGCACGCGCTCGTGCTGCGCGCGCCACCGCGCCACGGCGCAGGAGGCACCACCGTCGCGGCGGCGTCGGGCCACTCGGTCGGCGAAGCCACGCGCACGGCCATCTTCTGGGTGCTCACGCTCGCCTTCATCGCCTCGAACTTCTCGGTCAACGCCGTCACCGTCCACGTGATCCCGTACCTCACGGGCCACGGCTATCCGCTCGGCACCGCGGCGATGACGATCGGCTGGATGGGCGCGATGCAGCTCGTCGGACGGATCATGTTCGGGCCGATCGCGAGCCGCTTCGGTCACCGCACGATGACCGCGGCCGTGTTCGTCGTGCAGGCGGCCGGGCTCGCGCTGCTCGCGGCGGTCCGGCACCTGCCGTCGCTGATCCCGATCTTCGTGCTGATGGGCGCCGCCAACGGCATGGCCACGCTCGCGCGCGCCAGCATCATCGCGGAGATCTTCGGCCGCCGGAACTACGGCGCGATCAGCGGCGCGATGGCGCTCGGCTCGAACGGCGCGCGCGCGATCGGGCCGGTCGGCGCCTCGCTGGTGCTGGTCGCCGTCGGCGCGTACGAGGCGGTGTTCTGGATCCTCGCCGCGACCGTCTTCCTGGCCGGCCTCGCCGTCCTCTTCACCCGGGAGCCCGCGACCGAGTAACATCGGCCCGCTCCAACTCAAGGGGGAGAGGCCATGAACAAAGCTTTGACGCTCGCCGCGGTCGTGCTGCTGCTCGTCGCGCTCGTCGCCGCAGGCACCACGCTCGCGCCCGAGCCCGCGCGCGCCCAGGCGAAGCCGATCGTCTGGAACCTGCCGCACGTCGCGGCGCCGACGTACTACCACACGCTCAACTACACGGCGTTCGCGAACAAGGTGAAGGAGAAGTCGCAGGGCCGGATGGAGATCCGCGTCCATCCCGCGTCGTCGCTCTATCCATCGCACGAGCTGATTCCGGCGCTCATCGACGGGCGCGCGGAGATCGGGCCCGTCGTCTCCGGCTATCTCACCGACATCCTGCTCGAGATCGGCGTGCTCGACCTGCCGTTCATGACCGGCGGCCTCGACGAGCACAGGAAGGCGGCGACCGCGCTCAGACCGTTCTTCACCGAGATGCTCGCCAGGAAGGGCCTCAAGCTCCTCACGATCAACACGTGGCCGACGCAGCAGCTCTTCTCGCTCCAGCCGATCAAGGTCCTTGGTGACTGGAAGGGCAAGAAGATCCGCGTCTACGGCGCCGACTCCGCGAACACGGCGCGCGCGCTCGGCGCGGCCCCGGTCAGCCTCGGCTTCGGCGAGGTCTACACCGCGCTCGAGAAGAAGACGGTCGACGGCGCGATCACGTCCGCCACGAACGCGGAGCCGATGAAGTTCTTCGAGGTCTCGAAGTTCATCAACTACTGGAACATCGCGGGCGCGGGCAGCGAGTGGTTCGTCGTCAACCAGAAGGCGTTCGACGCGCTGCCGAAGGACCTGCAGCAGGCGGTGATGGACGCGCTCAAGGACAGCCGGCTCGAGGACAAGGAGTGGGAAGACGCCGCCTCGTGGGACGCGCGCGCCAAGCAGCGCTGCGCGGAGCTCGGCATGACGGTGGTGGAGCCGGGCAAGGACGAGATCGAGAAGGCGCGCAAGCTCGCGCGCGGCGGTTGGGACACCTGGCTCACACGGACGGGCGCTGACGGCAAGCGCGGCATGGAGCTCGCGCTGAAGGCGCTCGGCCGCTGATGCGTCGCGCGGCGGACGTGGCGGGCCTGCTCGCGGGGCTCGCCACCCTCGCCATCGTGCTGCTGGTCTCGTACGACGTCCTGATGCGCTACTTCTTCGAGAGCCCGCAGCTCTTCGTCGACGAGGTGGCGAGCTTCCTCCAGGTCCTGTTGATCTTCGGCGGCGCCGCCTACACGTTCCGCGTGGGCGGCCACGTCCGCGTCGACCTGATCACCAACCACGCGCGGCCGGCGGCGCGCGCGTGGATGCGCGTGGTGACGCTGCTGCTCGGCGTCGTCTTCCTCGCGATCGTCATCTGGGTGACGACGCAGTCGGCCGCGGCCGCGTTCCGGTACGGGCGCGTGTCGGCGGTGATGCTCTACCCGCTCTGGCTGCCGATGGCGTGCATCCCGGCCGGGCTCGCGCTGCTCGGGCTCGCGATGGCGATCGCGCTCGTCCGCCAGGTCGGGCGCGCGCTCGGGCCCGCCGCGCGGCGTGACGAGGTGCCGCCGGACGACGCCGGATGAGCGAGGCGCTCCTCGGCACCACGCTCATCGTCCTGCTGTTCGTCTTCTTCGCGCTCGGCGTCGAGATCTCGGTCGCGCTCGGCGTCGTCGGCGTGCTCGGCCTCCTGTATCTGAAGGGCTTCACCATCGGGCTCGGCGTCGTCGGCTCCATCGCGTGGTCGAACGCGTCGAGCTTCTCGTTCATCGCGGTGCCGCTGTTCATCTTCATGAGCGGCATCCTGCTGCACTCGGGGATCGGCAAGGGGCTCTACACGGCCGTCGCGCGCTGGGTATCGTTCCTCCCGGGCGGGCTCGCGGTCGCGAGCATCTTCTCGTGCGCGATCTTCGCCGCGATCTCCGGCTCGAGCGTGGCCACCGCGGCGACGATCGGCATGATCGCCATCCCGGAGATGGAGCGGCGCGGCTACGCGCGGCCGCTCGTGTTCGGCTCGCTCGCGGCCGGCGGCACGCTCGGCATCCTCATCCCGCCGTCGGTGCCGATGATCATCTACGGCGTGATGACCGAGACGTCGATCGGCCACCTCTACATGGCCGGCATCATCCCGGGCGTGGTGCTCGCAATCCTCTTCGCGGCGTTCGTGATCGTCTACACCGTGGTCTGGCCCGAGACCGCGCCGCGCAGCCACGAGGATCAGGGGACGCTCCTCGACAAGCTCCGGTCGATCTACGAGGTCGCGCCGGTCGCGGTGCTGATCGTCGTCGTGCTCGGCTCGATGTACGCGGGCATCGTCACGCCGACGGAAGCGGCGGCGCTCGGATCCTTCGTGAGCCTGCTGCTCGCCGCCGCGTTCCGGACGCTCACGTGGCGCGCGCTGCGCGAGGCGTTCTTCGCGACCGTGCGCACGACCTCGATGGTGATGCTGATCATCATCTTCGCGTCGATGTTCTCGCACGTGATGGCGCTCATCGGCGCCCCGAAGGCGCTGTTCGACGTCGTGACGGGCCTCGGGCTGCCGAGGTGGGCGCTGTTCAGCGCGATCTTCGCGTTCCTGCTGGTGATCGCCTACGCGCTCGAAGAGCTGTCCGTGATGATCATCCTGCTGCCGATCCTCTTCCCGCTGGTGACGGGCCTCGGCTTCGATCCGGTCTGGTTCGGGATCATCATGGTGGTGTGGCTGGAGATCGGGCTCATCACGCCGCCCGTCGGCCTCAACCTCTTCGTGATCCAGAACCTCATGCGTGGCACCACCGCGCGCGACGTGACGCTCGGCACGACGCCGTACGTCGTGCTGATGGTCGTGCTCGTGGTGCTGCTGTTCCTCTTCCCCGACCTCGCGCTGTGGCTGCCGCGGCAGATGGCGCCGGGCAAGTGACGGCAGGGAGCCGCCCGATGGTGCATCACGAAGTCACCGACATCACCGCGCCGTGGCGCGGCGAGCCCGAGACGATCGTCTTCCACCACGGCGTCGGCATCACCGGCGAGCTGTGGCTCGAGTGGCTGCCCGTGCTCTCCGACCGCTATCGCCTCGTGCGGCTCGACATGCGCGGGTTCGGACGCTCGCCGGTGCCGCCGCCGGGCTTCGCGTGGTCGATGGATCTGCTCGCCGAGGACGTGCTCACGGTCGCGCGTGCCGCCGGCGCGACGCGCTTCCACTACGTGGGCGAGTCGCTCGGCGGCACGCTCGGCCTCTACCTCGCGATCCACCATCCCGGCGCGATCGCGAGCGTCACGACGTGCTCGACCGCGCACCGCGGCGGCTCGATCCAGCGCGTGCACGAGTGGCGCGCGTTCATCGCGCGGCACGGGATGGCCGCGTGGTCGCGGATGATGATGGACATGCGGATGGCGCCGGACGTGCCGGCGCCCATGCGCGAGTGGTTCGATCGCGAGCAGGCGAAGTGCTCCGCGGACGCGATCCTCGACCTCGCGGACATGCTGGTGGCGACGGATCTGTCGGCGACGCTCGGCGGGATCCGGGCGCCGGTGCTGCTGCTCCATCCCGATGCGAGCCCGTTCATCCCGCTCGACATGGCGCTCGACCTCCACGCGTGCATCCCGCGCTCCGAGCTGCGCATCTTTCCCGGCGCGCGCCACGCGCTCGCGCACACGCACGCGAGGGAGTGCGCGAGCGCGACGCGTGAGTTCCTGGCGCGGAGGCTGCCCGCGCGTTGAGCTTCGGGCCGTCGTTCAAGCAGCTCCTGCTCGGAGGCGGGCCGCGCTTCATGCGCGACGCCTTCGGCGCGACGGTCATCTTCTACGTCGGCTGGAAGTGGCACGGCCTCCTGCTGGGCGTGACGGCGGCGACGCTGTGGACGCTCGGTGTTTTCATTTGGGAGCGTCGACATGCGCGGCCGGGACTCGCGGCGCGCATCGGGCTCGCGATCGCGATGGTGCAGGCCGTCGCCGCGCTCGTTTCGCAGAGCCCGATCGGCTACTTCGCGCCGCCGGTGCTCGTCAATCTCGTGTACGGATCCGCGTTCCTGATCTCCGCCGCGATGGGCAAACCGCTCGCGGGCGTGCTGGCGCTCGAGATGTATCCGCTGCCCCCGGAGATCCGCGCGATGCCGGGCGTGAAGCGGACGTTCGCGCACATCTCGATCGTGTGGGGGCTCTACCTGCTCCTCCGCGCGGTGTTCCGGCTCGTCGTGCTGCTCAACTTCAGCATCGACGTCTACGTCGCGGTGAACGTCGCGACGGCGGGCCCGATGATCGCGGGCCTGATGATGTGGTCGTTCTGGTACGGCCTGCGCGGCATCCGCCGCGCCGTCCTCGCGAACGCGCCCGCGTCGACCTAGTCCGACGCCGCGGCGGGCAGCCCTTCCACGCGGCCCTCACTGTCGCCCTTGCGCGCCGGCGCCTGATCGATCCGCACGCGGCGCAGCCACGGCAGCATGAACAGGATGCCGGTGAAGAGGACGACGAGCACGACGTAGGTGTCGACGTACGCCATCGTCTGCGCCTGGCCGACCGTGTCGTGATAGAGCATCGCCAGCGCGCGGCGTCCCGCGGTGAACGCGTCCGCGCCCTGGGCCTTGAAGTGCGCGGCCCATTGCCGCAGCCGGTCCTGCGTGTCGGGCTCGTAGACGTTCACGTGCTCGACGAGCTGCGCCTGGTGGTACTGGCTCCGGCGCGCGAGCAGGCTCGTCGAGATCGCGATGCCCATGCTGCCGCCGAAGTTGCGCACGACGTTGAACGCGGACGTCGCGTTCGACAGCCGCTCCATCCGCACCGTCGAGAGCGCGAGCGTCTGCAGCGGCACGAACACGAAGCCCTGGCCGAAGCCCTGCACGAAGCGCGGCACCGCGAGCGCCCAGTAGTCCATGCCGAGCGTGACGTTCGTCATGAGGAAGAACGCGATCGCGTTGAGCCCGCAGCCGAAGCCGAGCAGCATGCGCTGGTCCACGCGCCGCACGAGCCGTCCGGAGATGAGCAGCGCGACCATGTTGCCGACGCCGCCCGGCGCCAGCACCATGCCCGACGTCCACGCGTCGTACCCCATCAGCTTCTGCGTGTAGAGCGCGAGCAGCACCGTGCTCGCGTAGAACCCGAAGCCGACCGTCGCCATCACCACCGAGCCGACGGCGAAGTTCCGGTCGTTGAAGACGCCGAGGTCGAGGATCGGCTCCTTCGCGGTGAGCTCGCGGATGAAGAAGCCGATCATCGTCACGATCGCGAGCCCGGCGAGGAACACGATGTAGGACGATTCGAACCAGTCCTCGCGCTCGCCCTGGTCGAGCATGAGCTGCATCGCGCCGAAGCCGATCACCATCAGCACGAGGCCGGGCAGATCCACCTTTCCGGGCTTCTTCTGATAGGGCGAGTCGTAGAGGAAGACGCTCGCCATCAGGAAGCCGCACACCCCGATCGGCAGGTTGATGTAGAAGATCCAGCGCCACGACCAGTTGTCGCAGACCCAGCCGCCGACCGTCGGCCCGAGGATCGGCGCCATCATGACCCCGATGCCCCACACGGCCATCGCGAGCCCGCGCTGGCGCAGCGGGAACACCTCCCACATCGTCGCCTGCGCCATCGGCACCACGGGCCCGCCGCCGATGCCCTGGAGGATGCGCATCGCGACGAGGAACTCGAGATTCGGCGCGAGCCCTGAAAGGAAGGAGCTCACGGTAAAGAGGGTCGTGCAGAGGAGGAAGAGCCGGCGCCGCCCGATCACGCCGGTGAGCCAGCCCGTCGCTGGAATGATGATCGCGTTCGCGGCGAGGTACGACGTGATGACCCACGACGTCTCCTCGACGCTCGTGGAGAGCGACCCCTGCATGTGCGGGAGCGCGACGTTGGTGATGCTGGTGTCGAGGATCTGCATCACGGTGATGAGCATCACCGACACCGTGATCATCCACTTCCGCGACGACGAGAGCTCGCTCGCGGGGTGCTGGATCTCGCTCACGCGCGCGCGGTGAGCGCCTTGCGCATCCGTTCGAGGCCCTCGGTGAGGAGGGCGCGCGGGGTGCCGAAATTGAGACGCACGAAGCCGTCACCCGCCGCGCTGAACAGCTTGCCGTCGTTCAGCGCGACCTTCGCGCGCTCGAGGAAGAACGTGAACGGATCGTCGAGGCCCGCGCCGCGGCAGTCGAGCCACGCGAGATAGGTCCCCTCGGGTTTGCCCATGCCGATGCCGGGCATCCGGCGCGCGACGTAGTCCGCGAGATAGTCGCGGTTCGCCTCGAGGTATCGCATGAGCGCGTCGAGCCAGGGACCGCCGTCGCGGTACGCGGCGAGCATCGCGGTGTAGCCCATCACGTTCGTCGTCGCCTGCACCATGTCGACACGGGCGGCGTCGTAGCGCTTGCGGAGCGCCGCATCCGTGATGATCGTCAGCGACGCCTTGAGCCCGGCCTGGTTGAAGGTCTTGCTCGGCGCCATGTGCGTGATCGTGTGCGCCGCCACTTCAGGGCTCAGCGACGCCATCGGCACGTGCTCGTGGCCCGTGTAGAGCAGGTCGCAGTGGATCTCGTCCGCGATGATGGTCATGCGATGGCGCAGGCAGATCTCCGCGAGACGCTCGAGCTCGGCGCGCGTGAAGACGCGGCCGACGGGATTCTGCGGGTTGCAGAGGAGGAACGCCCTCGTCGCGGGCGTGATCGCGCGCTCGACGGCATCGAAATCGACGTCGTACCGGCCGTCGGCACGCCGCGCGAGCAGCGGGAGCTGCGCGCCCAGCAGACAGTTGCCGGGCACGCGCAGCATCGGCGGATACGCCGGCGCGAACACCATGATGGCGTCGCCGGGCGCGCACACCGTGCGGGCCGCGACGTTGTTCGCCGGGTTGATGCCGGGCAGCAGCATGATCGCGTCGGCGGGCACGGTCCACCCGTAGCGCTTGCGGCACCGCTCCGTGAAGGCTTCGAGCAGGTCCGGCGGCGCTTCGCGCAGGTAGCCGTACACGCCGTGCTCGACACGCGCGCGCAGCGCCTCGATCACGGCGGGCGGCGACGCGAAGTCCATGTCCGCGACCCACAGCGGCAGGACGTCGGGCCCGTACTTGTGCCACTTGTTCGAATCGGTGCCACGCCGCTCGACGGTGCGATCGAAGTCGAAATTCATTGCGCGAGCATAACGCGCGCGGGCCTCTTTCGACTATCCTGAGGGCCATGGCCGGCGCCACCGGGACCTTCCGGACGATGTGTCCCATGAATTGCCACCCGACGCTGTGCGGGATGCTCGCGCACGTCGAGGACGGCAAGCTCGTGAATGTGAAAGGCGATCCCGACAACCCTGACAGCCGGGGCTTCCTGTGTATCCGCGGCCAGTCGTCGCGCGAGATCATCGACAACCCGCGCCGCCTCACGAAGCCGCTCGTGCGCGCCGGCCGCGGCGACACGTCCTGGCGCGAGACCACGTGGGACGAGGCGCTCGACCTGATCGCGCTCCACATGCGCGCGGCCGGCTCGCGCGCCGTCGGGCTCTGGTCGGGACACGGCCTCGCCGCGACGAACTACGGCACGCGCATCGGCGGGCTCCTGCTGCGCCGCTTCGCGAACCTCTGGGGCTGCCAGTCGTGGTCCGGGACGATGATCTGCTGGGGCCTCGGCGCGTGGGGCCTCGGGCTCACCGGCGCGCTGGAGACGTCTACGAAAGAAGACATGAGCGCGAACAGCAGGCTGATCGTGCTCTGGGGCGCGAACGCGGCGAGCCAGCCGAACACCGCGCGGCACGTCGCCGTCGCGCGCAAGCGCGGCGTCCGCGTGATCACCGTCGACATCCGCGAGACCGAGGCGAGTACCGCGTCCGACGGCACGCTCGTGATCCGGCCGGGCACCGACGCCGCGCTCGCGCTCGCGATGATGCACGTGATCGTGGGCGAGGGGCTTCACGATCGCGAGTTCGTCGCGCGGCACACGGTCGGATTCGACGAGCTCGCGAAGCACGTGCACGCGCATTCGCCCGCGTGGGCGGCGCCGATCACCGGCGTGCCGGCGGAGCGGATCGTCGCGTTCGCGCGCGAGTACGCGAGCACCCGCCCCGCGATGATCGTGGCCGGGGGCAGCTCCATGTACAAGGGCGCGAACGGCTGGCAGGCGGGCCGCGCGATCGGGTGCCTGCCCGCGCTCACCGGCAATCTCGGCGTGGCGGGCGGCGGCTTCGGCCCGCGCCACGGCGCCTCGACGCACGGGCAGATGCTGAACCACGCCATGACCGCGACCGACCGGCGTCCGCCGGGCGAGGACATTCCGAACCAGATGCCGCGCATCACCGAGGCGATGCGCGATCGCCGCCTGCGCGTGATGCTGCTGTTCGGCACCAACATGGTGTCGTCCTACGCGGACGCCGGCGCGGTCGCCGACGGGCTCGCGCGCCAGGACCTCGTCGTGAGCTACGACGTGTTCTTCAACGACACCGCGCGCCGCCACGCGGACGTGATCCTGCCCGCGACCGCGTGGCTCGAAGAGCTCGGGTGCAAGAGCACGAACACGCACCTCTACCTGATGCCGAAGATCCTCGACGCGCCGGGCGAGGCGAAGCCCCTGAGCTTCGTGCTGCGCGAGCTGGCGCGGCGGCTCGGCGTCACCGAGTTCTGGCCGTGGGAGACCGACGCGGGCCCGATCGACGCGCTGCTCGATCATCCCAGCACGGGGCACGCGACGGTCGCGGATCTCACGATGGAAGGCGGGATCCGCGCGCTGAACGTCTCGCACGTCGCGTATCCCGAGCGGCGGTTCCACACGTCGTCGGGAAAGATCGAGCTGGTCTCGGCGCATGCGACGTCGCTCGGCTTGCCGTCGCTGCCGGTCTACGACGAGCTGCCGGCGTCGTCCTTCCCGCTCACGCTGCGGTCGGGACGGACGCTGACCCACTTCCACGGCTTCTACGATCACGGGCGCGCGCTGCCGACGCTCGCGAAGGCCGATCCGGAGCCCGAGCTCTGGATCGCGCCCGACGACGCGGCGCCGCGCGGGCTCGCCGACGGCGACGCGATCCGCATCCACAACGAGCGCGGGGACATGACCGCGAAGGCGCGCGTGACCGCGCGGATCGTCGCGGGCACGGTGTGGATGCGCGACGGATGGGACGGGCTCAACCGGTTGACGTCGGGCACCGCCGTCGTCCCGGATCACGGCGTCGAGATGGCGGGCTTCTCCGGCGGCCAGGCCGCGTTCGACGCGAAGGTCGAAGTCACCAAACACACGAGGACGCAATGAGCAAGACGATCGAGCAGGAATACATCGACGCGCGGCCGAAGTCGAAGGCGCTCTCCGAGCGCGCGCAGCGGCTGATGCCGAGCGGCGCCGCGCACGACGGACGCGTGTTCTCGCCGTTCCCGTTCTACGTCGCCCGCGCCGACGGCGCGTACAAGTGGGACGTCGACGGCCACCGCTACATCGACGGGTGGAGCGGCCACGGCGCGATGATCCTCGGCCACAACCATCCCGCGATCACGAAGGCGATCCTCGAGCAGGCGCCGAAGGGCACGCACTACAGCGCGGGCTCCGAGATCGAGGTGCGCTGGGCCGAGCTGATCACCTCGATCGTGCCGGGCGCGGAGCGCGTGCGCTTCACGATGACGGGCACCGAGACGACCGCGCTCGCCATCCGCATCGCGCGTGCCCACACCGGGCGCTCGAAGATCGTGAAGTTCCAGGGTCACTTCCACGGGTTGCACGACTCCGTGATGGCGGCCGTGAAGGATCCGTTCGAGATTCCGGCCTCCGCGGGCGTGCCGGCGGAGACGCTCGCGCAGACGCTGGTGGCGCCCTGCAACGACATCGCGCGGGTGAAGGAGCTCCTCACCGAGCACGAGGTCGCGGCGGTGATCCTCGAGCCGGCGGCGTCGCGGTCGATGACGGTGCCGACGAACCCGGCGTTCCTCAAGGCGCTGCGCCAGCTCACGCGTGAGCGCGGCGTCGTGCTGATCTTCGACGAGGTCGTGACGGGCTTCCGCCTGGCGCCGGGCGGCGCGCAGGAATACTTCGGCGTCACCGCCGACATGACGTGCCTCGCGAAGGCCGTCGCGGGCGGCCTGCCCGGGGCGGCCCTCGTCGGCCGCGCCGATCTTCTGGGCGACGTCGCGTTCAGCGGCGACGCCGCGCGCGACCGAACCAGGCGCGTCGCGGACCAGGGCACGTACAGCGGGACACCGCTCATCGCCGCCGCGGGCGTCGCGGCGCTCGAGATCCTCAAGACCGGCGAGGTCCAGAAAGAGCTCAACCGCATCGGCGACCGGCTGCGCGACGGCCTCAACCAGACGCTGAAGACGCGCGGCGTGCGCGGCTGCGCGTACGGCTTCTCCTCGATCGTTCGCGTGTTCCTCGGCGCCGACACCGCGGAGCTCGGCCTCGACACGTACCAGGCTGACGAAGTGCGACTCGATCGCGGAATGGGCGCGCTCGGCGGCAAGCTGCACCTGGCGCTGCTGAATCACGGCGTGGACACCAACCGCGGCTCCGGCATCGCGTGGCTCAACGCCGCGATGACCGACAAGGACGTCGAGCTCTGGGTCGACGCATTCGACCGCGCGCTCACCCGTTTGAAGGACGACGGCGCGCTGAGCTGAGGCGCCGCGTCGACGCGTTCCTCGGCCGCCTCTGATGGCGCGCCAGACCCTGACGGTGCTGGGCGGCTTCGAGGCGCGAGTCGGCGCGAAGCTCCTGACGCTGGCGCGCGCGCTCGCGCGACGCTCAGCGCGCCCGCTTCTTCGCGGGGGCGCGCGCAACCACGTAGCCGCGCGCCGCGTCGCGGGCGCCGAGCGTGCGGTCGCGCGAAGTCGCGCGGCCGTAGCCGCCGCCGCCCGGCGTGCGCACGAGCAGGCGATCGCCCTTCTTCACCACATACTGCTTGCGGTGGTCGATCGATTTTCCGTTGATCTGCACGTCGCCGAGGCCGCCGGCGGCCCCCGCTGCGAAGCCGGGCGCCGCGTATCTCGTCCGCTCGGCCATGAAGCTCGCGACGATGGGGCGCCTCGACTCGCTCTCGAGCAGGATGTCCTGGCCCATCCCGCCACGGAACTTGCCGGCGCCGCCCGAGCCCGGACGCATCCGCTTGTAGTGGACGAACAGCGGGCTGTTGCGCTCCGCGACCTCGACCGGCGTCGAGGAGATGTTGCTCGGCCACGACATCACGTGCTCGCCGTCCTTGCGCGCCGTCGCCCCCATCCCGCCGTTGAAGAAGAACACGTTGGTGTAGGGGCGCCCGTCGTCGCGCACGCCGGACTGCGTGATCGCCCACAGCGGCGAGCCGACGCCCGCCATCACGCGGTCGGGGATCACGCGATGCAGCGCGCCGAGCACGAGGACGGGCACGTAATGGCCGGTCGTCGCGCGGCTCACCACGGCGGCGGGGAAGCGCGGGTTCAGCAGCGAGCCCTCGGGCGCGGTGACCTTCACCGGCCGGTACATGCCTTCGTTGTTCGGCAGCGACGGCAGGAGCGCGCAGCGCACCGCGTACGCGGTCATCGCGTAGGTGTAGGCGTACACGCAGTTGATCGCGCGCGGCTGCTGCGGCGAGGTGCCCGTGTAGTCGGCGACGATCTCGTCGCCGCGCACGGTCAGCGCGATCCTGAACTCGAAGGGGACGTCGACGCCGTCGGTCCGGAAGCCGTAGCGATACGTGCCGTCGGGCACGGCCTTGATCGCGTCGCGCATCGCGCGCTCCGCGCGCCCGAACAGCTCGTCGCCGAGCGCCTCGAAGCCCTCGAGCGCGCCGTCGTCGAGCAGCGCGCGCACGCGGCGCTCCATCAGCGCGTTCGCGCCCGCCTGCGCCCAGATGTCGCCCATGGTCATGTCGGGCGTGCGCACGTTCGCGCGGATGAGCTGCACCAGCGTCTCGTCCGTGCGTCCGGCGTGGACGAGCTTCGCGAGCGGGATGTGCAGGCCTTCCTCGAAGACCTCGCGCGCCTCGATCGCGCGCACGCGCCCGCCGATGTCCGGCATGTGCGCGGTGGTCGCGGAGAACGCCACCAGCCGGTCGCGATGGAAGATCGGCCTGAGCACGCAGACGTCGCTCATGTGGCCGGTGCCCATCCACGCGTCGTTGGTGATGAGCACGTCGCCGGGATGGATGCGCCCGGGGCCGAGCTCGCGCAGGAAGTGGCGCACCGTCGCGGGCAGGGTACCGATGAACGACGGGATGCTGCCGCTGTTCTGCGCGAGCGCGTACCCGCGCGCGTCGGTGAGGATGCACGCGAAGTCGTTCGCCTCGTTCGAGAGCGTGGAGAACGACGTGCGCACGATGGCCTTCGCCGCCTCGTCCACGATCGAGATGATCCGCGTCCACAGGACTTCGAGCGTCACCGCGTCGAAGGACCTTGACGGTCCATGGCCGTCAATTGTGCGGGTCATGGCCGGGGCGCCTCCTCCGTCGCGCCGTGATAGTTGCGCCGCATGAACCAGACGAGATAGTCGCCGTACGGCGTCGGCGCATACTTCGGCGGGTCGCCCGGGCCCTGGCACGTCGGCAGGCAGTCGATCACCACGTCGGTGCGCGGGTCGAAGAAGAACGGGATCGCGTAGCGATCGCGCGCGCTGCTCGGCAGCACGCGGTGCTCGGTCGAGAGGAAGCGGTCGTTCGTCCACCGGCGCGGGATGTCGCCGGAGTTGACGAGGAAGCTGCCGGGCAGCGACGGCGCGGGCACCCAGTCCCGGCCCGCCGGCCGAATCTCGAGGCCGGGCACGTCGTTGTCGGGGAGCAGCGTCATGAACCCGGCGTCGGTGTGCGGCGAGAGCCCGAACTGATCCTGCTCCGCGGGCACGCGCGGGTAGTGCGAGAGCCGCAGCGTGATCTGCGCCTCGCGGAACGGCTCGGCGAAGAAGCCGTCCGGCAGGTCGAGCGCGCGCGCGTAGAGCGGGAGCAGGCGCGCGCAGAACGCTTCCATCGTCGCGAAGTACTCACGAAGCTTCTCGCGGAAGCCCGGCAGCGCCGCCGGCCACTGGTTGAGCCCGCGCAGCGGCACGTCGTTGACCACGTCGGGATCATCCGGCGAGCGGTCGCGCTTCATGAAGAACGCGGCGTTGAGGTTCGGCTTGCGCGCGGCGGCGATGCGCGAGGCGTTCGACACGCCGCCGCCGACCGCGACGTAGCCCGTGTTGTGCTTGCTCATCTTGAGCGCGAGCTTCTCGTCGAGCGGCAGCGCGTGGAAGCGGCGCGCCTCGGCGAAGATGCCGTTCACGAGCGGCCACGGCACGCCGTGGTTCACGATGAAGAAGAAGCCGACGCGCTCCAGCGCCTCGCGCAGGGACGCGGCCGTCGCATCCAGCGCGCCGGGCGCGCCCTCGAGGTACGCGCCGAGGTCGAGGACGGGAATGGCGGCGCGCTCGGTGACGACGCTCATGCGGCCTCCTTGACGGCGGCGTAGCACCACACGTCGCGCGGCGCTTCGAACGCGGGCATCGCCGCCCACGCCTTCAGGCGTCCCTCGCGCGTCATGCCGGCCTTCTCCAGCACGCGCGCGGACGCCGCGTTCTCGACGTCGCACACCGCCCACACGCGGCGCATCGACGGCAGCGCGAGCGCCCAGCCCACCACCGCGCCCGCGGCCTCGGTCGCGTAGCCCCGTCCCCACGCGTCACGCGCCAGCGCGTAGCCGATCTCGCCGCGATGCCCTTCGAGCCGCAGGTCGGTCATGCCGATCAGCGCGCCGTCGTCCCGCTGCGTGATCGCCCACGAGCACACGGTGCCGCGCGTCCAGCCCTCCTCGCACATCAGCAGGAACTCGCGGGTCTCGTCGATCGAGCGGTGCGGCGACCACGAGGTGTAGCGCGACACCTCCGGGTCCCGCGCGTAGCGCGCGAAGACCGCCTGCGCGTCGTGGACGGTCGGCGGGCGGAGGACCAGCTGTCGCGTCTCGAGACGGACACTCTCGTGCTGCCGGCTCGGCGGCGTCGCGGGTGTCGCGCCAACGGCCGCGGCGAACGTCGCGCGCGTCTCCGCCACGCGGTGGCGCGGCTCCTTCAGCCGCGCGTACACCCAGCAGTCACGCGGCACGCCGAAGCCCGTCGGCACGAACCATTTGCCGAGCTTCGTCTCACGCGCCATGCCGGCCTTCTCGAGCACGCGCGCCGAGGCGGCGTTCTCGACGTCGGTGTAGGCCCACACGCGCTGGATCGGCGGCTGCGACAGCGCCCAGTCGACCACCGCGCGCGCGGCCTCGGTCGTGTAGCCGTGACCCCACGCGGCACGGGAGATCGCGTAGCCGATCTCCGCGCGGTGCCCGTCGACGCGCGCTTCGATCATGCCGAGGAGCCGGCCGTCTCGCGTGATCGCCCAGGGATACGCGGTGCCCTCCGCGCGCACCGCGTCGCAGCGCTGGAGAAACGTCCGCGCGCGGTCGACGTTCTCGTGCGTCGGCCACCCGAGGAAGCGCGTGACCAGGGGATCGCTCGAGTACGCGTCGAAGACGGCCCGCGCGTCGTCGACGCGAGGTTTTCGAAGCACGAGGCGCGATGTCGCCATCGAGACCGGCGCGGCGAGCGTCATGGGCGCGGTCCGAGCGTGACGACCAGATTGCCGGTCCGCGAGACGTGCACGTGTCCGGACGGCCCGACGACCAGCGTCGAGCCCTCTTCCTCCACGACGGCGGGCCCCGTGAACGCGAAGCCCGGGTGCAGGCGCTCGCGATCGTAGACCGTCGTGTCGACGAAGCCGCGTGTCTCGGCGAAGTACGCCGGTCTGACGCCCTTCACGGCGTCGCCGACGGTCCCGCCCGCGAGCGGCAGCCGCATCTCGGCGCCCGCGATCGGCGCGCGCACGGTGACGCGCACGTTGATGAACTCGACCGGCACGTTCGGCGGCGTGAGCGCGAACTTCTCGCGATAGGCGCGCTCGAACGCGTCCTTCAGCGCCTGCCGCGTCGGGGCGCTCTCCGCGTACGGCCCGTCGGGAAGCGTGACGACCAGGTCGAAGCCCTGGCCGACGAAGCGACCGTCCGCGAGCCGGCGGATCGTCGCCGTCGCGAGCGCGACACCGGATGCCGCCATCACCGCGCGCGCCTCGGCTTCGAGCTTCGCGAACGCGGCCTCGAGGTCGCCGATGCGATCGCGATCGAGGCGCAAGCCGACGGTCGCGACGCGATCGACGCGCGCGGGCGCCACGAGCAGCCCGAGCGCGGACGCGACGCCGGCCGCGCGCGGGCAGATGATCCGCGCGAGCCCGAGCTTCCGCGCGACCGAGTACGCGTGGACGGGGCCGGCGCCGCCGGTGCAGAGCAGCGCGTAGTCGCGCGGATCGCGCCCGCGCTCGGCGACGTGCACGCGCGCGGCGCCCGCCATGTTCTCGTTGACGACCTCGTGGATGCCCCACGCGACCTCGATCGGCGAGAGGCCGACGCGCGCCGCGAGACGCTCGATCGCGCCGCGCGCGGCGCCCAGATCCACCTTCACCTCGCCGCCCGCGAAGTAGTCGGGGCTCAGATAGCCGAGGAGAAAGTCGGCGTCGGTCACCGTCGCCTCGGTGCCGCCGAGGCCGTACGCCGCGGGACCGGGCTGCGAGCCGGCGCTCTGCGGACCGACCTTGAGGAGGCCGATCTCGTCGACGTGCGCGATGGAGCCGCCGCCCGCGCCGATCTCGATGAGCTCGATCGTCGAGATGCGGATCGGCAGCCCGCTGCCCTCGACGAAGCGCCGCTGGCGCGCGGCCTCGAAGCTGTAGGCGGTGAGCGGCTCGCCGTGCTCGACGAGGCTCAGCTTCGCGGTCGTGCCGCCCATGTCGAACGCGAGCAGCGCGCCGCCGTCCCCCCGGAGGGGGGCCTGTGCATCCTCGGCGCCGAAGAACGCCGCCGCGATCGCGCCGGCCGCGGGACCGGACTCGAGCATCTGCACGGGCGCGCGCGCCGCCTCGGCCACGTGCGTGAGGCCGCCGCTCGAGAGCATGAGCAAGAGCGGCGCCGGAATCGCGAGCTCGCGCAGGCGCGCCGCCATCTGGTCGAGGTATCGCGTGGCCAGCGGCTTGATGTACGCGTTCACCGCGGCCGTCGACGCGCGTTCGAACTCGCGGATCTCCGCCGCGACCTCGTGCGAGGTCGTCACCGCGACGCCCTTCAGGCGCTTCGCCACCAGCCGCGCGGCTTCGCGCTCGTGGGCCGGATTGGCGTAGGCGTGGAGGAACACGATGGCGATCGACGTCACGCCGTCGCGCGCGAGCTTCGCCGCGCACGCGCCGACGTCCCGCGCGTCGAGCTTCACGCGCACGCGCCCGTCGGCGCCGACGCGCTCGCGCACCTCGAGTCGGCGCTGCCGCGGGACGAGCGGCTCCGGCTTCTCGATGTTGAGGTCGTACAGGTCGAACTTCCGCTCGCGCCCGATCTCGAGCGTGTCGCGAAAGCCCGCGGTGGTGATGAGCCCGGTCGGGGCGCCGCGCCGTTCGATGAGCGCGTTGGTGAACAGCGTGGTGGCGTGGACGACGCGCGCGATCTTCGCCGGGTCGATGCGGGCGCCGCGGACGAGCGCCGCGACCCCGGTCGTCACCGCGCGCGCCGGATCGTCGTGCGTGGTGAGCAGCTTCCTGTTCACCTGCACGCCGCTCTCGTGGTCGTAGATCACGAGGTCGGTGAACGTGCCGCCGATGTCGATGCCGAGTGAGTAGCGGGCCACGCGCCTACTTCTTCAGCTTCAGGTCCTCGGCCGGCGCGGAGTACGCGTAGCCCGGGATGAGGCCGGCGCCGCTCTCCTCCACGCGCGGGCCCACGCCCCAGATGAACGCGAGCTCGTAGATCGGGATGTTCAGCGCCTGGTCGGTGATCGTCTTCTGGATCTGGTGCGCGAGCTGCTCGCGCTTCTTCGGATCGAGCTCCTTCGACTGGCGCGCGTAGAGGTCGTCGATCTCGGGCAGCGTGCCGTACGCGTAGATGCCGCTCTTCGTCACGTAGGGCTCGAGGCGCGTGGCCGCGTTGCCCATCGCCGCCGTGATCACGAGGATCATCCCGTGAAGCTTCTTCTCCTGCCACGCGGTGAAGTACGCCGCGCGCTCCATCGTGCGCATCTTGCTCCTGATGCCGGCGGCGGCGAGCTGCGTGACGATCGCCTCGCCCATCGAGAAGTACGGCGGGAACGGCGTGAAGTCGCCGGCGTCGAAGCCGTTCGGGTAGCCGGCCTCGGCGAGCAGCTTCTTCGCGCGCGCCGGGTCGTACGCGGGCGGCTCGACGGGCAGCGCGTACTGGAAGATCTTCGGCACGAAGTTGCCGGTGAGGCGCGAGAAGCCGAGCGTTTCGGCCTGGTTGACCGCCGCGCGATCGATCGCGTGGCTCGCCGCCTGGCGGACGCGCCTGTCGTGCCACGGCGACTTCGGATCCCACTGATCCGGCAGCTCGATCCAGAACGCGCCGGAGAGGAGCGGTGCCACGAGCTTCATGCCCGGGGTGCGCTTGATCTCTTCCGCCGTCGGTCCGGTGAGCAGGTAGACGATGTCGTACTCGCCGGACTTCAGCGCGGCCGCGCGCGTGGACTCCTCGGTGACCGAGCGCATCACGAGCCGCTTCACGCCCGGCGCCTTGCGCCAGTAGCCGTCGAACGCCTCCATCACGATCTCGACGCCCGGCTTGAAGCTCGTGACCCTGTAAGGACCGGCGCCGACCGGCGCCTTCTTGAAGCCGTCGTCGCCGACCTGCTGCACGTACTTCTTCGGCACGATCCAGCCCGCGCCGGACGCGGTGGTGCCGTAGAACGTCATGAAGTCGGGCCACGGCTCCTTCAGCACGAAGCGCACCTGCGTCGGGCTCGGCGTCTGGACTTCCTTCACCTTGTCCTTGAGGAGCTTCGACGAGGCGCCCTTGTAGCGCTCGAACGAGAACTTCACGTCCTCCGCGGTGACCGGCTCGCCGTTGTGGAACTTCGCGTTCTTGCGCAGGTTGAACGTGAACGTCGTGAAGTCCTTCGAGCCCGTCCACGACTCGGCGAGGCTCGGCGTGTTGAGCCCCGACGGCAGCGGCTTCACCACCGCGTCGTGGATCATGTACATGACCATGTACGGCGTGTTGAACGCTTCCGTCTCCGCGGGATCGAGCCACCGCGCGGCGAGCGTGACGTGGAGGCCCCAGCGCATCTCGCCTTCGGCGGCGTATGCGACGGACATCGAGAGCAGCGTGACGGCGAGGACGAGCGCGCGGACCGCATTCGGGATCATGAGCGCGACCCTACCACGTCCGGGATGGGAAGCGTGCGGCGTGAGGATCAGAAGCGCGCGGTGCCGATCACCCCGTAGGTCTTCGTGCCCGGGTCCGCGAACGGATAGAAGTCGAGGAACGGCGGATGCAGCGCGCGCCGCCGGCTGAGCGTGTAGCCGATGGCCCAGCCGAGCGCCGCCCCCGCGACGACGTCCGACCCCCAGTGCCGCTCCTGGATGATGCGCGCCGCGCCGACGCCGGTGGCGAGCGTGTAGGCGATCGTGCCGACGCCGAGGCCGTAACGGTCGGCGAGGACCGTCGCCATCGCGAACGCGTGGGCCGTGTGCGACGACGGGAACGACGAGTAGCCGAGCTTGAACGTGAACGGGTCGTGCGAGTCGCGCGGGGTCCCGCGCGCGGTCGCATAGCCGATGCCTTCGGCGAGCACGAGCGAGAGGACCTGCGCCTCGGTGAGGACGGCGGCGTTCTCGAAGTGACGCGGGTCGCCGCCCGGGTTCGCATGGTCCGGCCGCGTCGTTGCGGCAGGGGAGCGAAAGGCGAACGTCAGGCGGAAGGAGGACCGCGACGGCGAAACGGCAGCGGGCGGTCGATGACCGGCGCCGCGACGTACAGGAACCGCACCACGCCGACGGCTTCCGTCGTGTGATGCACGTGCGGGACTTCGGGCGGGAGCGAGGCCTCGAGGTTGGTGACGAGGAGGATGACGTAGTCGAAATCGTCGTCGTCCCAGTAACCGCCCGCCCACGTGGGATCGAGCGGATCGGCGTACGCCGCGAAAGGAAGCACGACGACGATCGCGAGGAGCGCGAGAACGAGCAGCCGCCGGGCAAGCGCCGTCACGAGGGCAGTATGGCGGTAGACTCGCCGCGTGGGGAAGCACGCGCTCCTTCTCGCCCCCGACGTCGTCTTCACGTGTCAGGGCTGCGGCGACTGCTGCCGGGGCGACTGGCTGATCGGCGTGGACGCCGCCGCCCACGCCGGATTGAAAGACGTCGACTGGGCGCGCCACGATCCGGCGCTGGGCGCCGGCGAGAAGTTCACGCGGCTGCCGCTGCCGCTCGCGAGCGGCGAGCGCATGACGTTCGCGCGTGGCGCGTCGGGCGCGTGCGTGTTTCTCTCCGCCGCGAACCGTTGCGGGGTCCACACGCATCTCGGGTACGGCGCGAAGCCGCAGGTCTGCCGCGAGTTCCCGTATCAGTTCGTCGACACGCCCGACGGCATCGCGGCGGGACTGTCGTTCGCGTGCAGCGCCGTGCTCCATCATCAGGGGGTGCCGCTCGCGGAGCAGGCGACCGCCGTCGCCGACGTCGCCGCGGGCAGCGCGCGCGTCGCGAAGGTGCCGGATCCGATCGTGCTCTACTCGGGCGTGGACATCTCCTGGCCGCACTACCGGCCGATCGAGGACGCGCTGCTCGCGATCCTGGGTGACGAGCGCGTGTCGTTTCCTCACGCGCTCCTCACCGGGAGTCTGCTCGTCGCGCTCTGTGTCAGCCTCGCGCGCCTCGAGCAGCGCCGTCCCGAGCCGCGCGCGAACGCGTCAACGGGGCCGGGCGAGGCGAAGACGCTCGCCGGCGGTCTCGCGGAGCTCGCGCGCGATCGCTATCGCCCGCTGATCGACGTCGCCCTGACGGTGACGCCACGCGCGCGTGGCTCGCTCGCGTACCTCGCGCCGCTCGTCACGTGGCTCGAGTTCTCGCGCGCGAAGGGCTCGCGCTTCGGCCTCGTCCTCTCGCTCTATCGCAACTACTTCCAGATGCGTCGCGGCACGCGCCTGCCCGATCTCCTCGGCGGCGGGCCGGGCAGCGATCTCGCGGCGCTGGCGCGGGTGCGCTTCGCGGACGACGAGCCCGCGATCGCCGCGTTCCTTCGCGAGTACTGGCGGCACGTGATCGTGCGCAAAACGCTGACGCCGATGCACGGCGTCTTCCGGGGGTACCACACGATGCTGACGCTCTACGCGTTGATGAAGTGGGCCGCGCGCCAGCACGCGCTACGCGCGGGCCGGGCGGCGACGGCGCTCGAGGACGTGCGGGCGGCGGTGCGGCTCGTCGAGCAGCGGTTCGTGCTGCACGCGCAGTTCGCGCGCGTGTTCGAGCTGAGCCCCGTGCTCACGCTGCTCGCCGACCGTCTCTATCGCGAGCGCGGCTTCGTGCCGCGCGTGGTGCTGGAGAACCACGCATGACCCCGCGCGAGCGGACAATGGCCGCGCTGCGCGGCGATCCCGTCGACCGGGTGCCGCTGAGCTTCTGGCTCCACAACTTCGCGACCGAGAACTCCGCGGCCGGGCTCGCAGGGGAGACGCTCCGGCTCGCGGAGACGTTCCGGTGGGACTTCCTGAAGCCCCAGTCGCGCGCGCAGTGCTTCGCGGAGATGTGGGGACTCACGTACGCGCCGTCGAAGGAGAAGGCGACGCCGTACACGGTGACGCGCGAGCCGATCGTGACGGCGGACGATCTCGCGCGCGTGGCGCCCGTCGACCCGCGCGGCGGCGCCCTCGGCGAGCAGCTCGAGGCGTTGAGGACGATCCGGGCGCGCGTCGGGCCCGGCGTGCCGATCATCTGGACGATCTTCTCGCCCCTGATGGTCCTGCCGTTCCTCGTGCGCGGCGGCAAGCCGCAGGCGTTCGCGCTGCTGCGCTCGGATCCGAAAGCCGTCGAGCACGCGCTCGGCGCGATCGCCGAGACGCTGACCGCCTACGCGCGCGCGTGCCTCGACGCCGGCGCCGACGGTCTCTTCTACGCCACCAACGTCGCGACGCGCGCGCTGACGACGGCCGACGAGTGCCGGCGATTCCAGCGCCCGTTCGACCGCGCGATCCTGGCGGCGGTCGAGCACGCGCCCTTCAACCTCCTGCACGTGTGCGGCGACGACGTGCTGTTCGACGAGTTCGTCGACTACCCGGTCACCGCGTTCAGCTGGGCGGCCGTGCCCGGCAATCCGTCGCTGAAGGACGCGCAGCGGCGGACGGGGCGCGCGGTCGTCGGCGGGCTGCCGGCCAAGCCGCACATCGCGACGATGACGGCGGAGGCGCTCGCGGCGCGCGCGCGGCGCGCGATCGACGAGATGGCCGGACGCTGGCTCCTCCTCGGCCCCGATTGCTCGATCAATCCGGACACGCCGGAGGCGTTGCTGCACACCGTCGCGCGGAGCGTGTAGTACGCTCGGCCGGTGAGGTCGATGCGCGTGGGGCTGCTCATCGCGCTGATCGCCGCGGTGCTCGTGCTGCCGCGGCTCGGTCATCGTCAGATCGTCGGGACGCACGAAGCGGTCTATCCGGTCGTCGCGCGCGACATGCTCGAGCGCGGGGTGTGGATGCACGCCGAGCTGCGTGGCACGCCGTACCGCTACAAGCCTCCGCTCTATCCGTGGACGATCGCCGCGCTGTCGTGGCCGGGCGGGCGCGTCACCGAGACCACCGCCCGGCTGCCCGTCGCGCTGAGCGCGATCGGCGCGGTCGTCGCGACGTGGGCGCTCGGCGCGCAGCTCTTCGGCGCGCGCGCCGGCGTGTGGGCGGCGCTGATCCTCATCACGTCGGTGCTCTTTTTCGACCAGTCGATCGTCAGCATCCCCGACGTGCCGATGGTGTTCTTCGGCCTGCTCGCCGCGCTCGCGCTGTGGTCCGTTGGCAACGGCGGCGCTCGGTGCGCGCCGGTCGCGTTCTGGCTCGCGGTCGCGCTCGGCGTCTTCGTCAAGCACTTCCCCGGGCTTCTGCCCGTCGCGGTCGCGCTGGCGTGGCTCGGCGCCGAGCGCAACGGCCCGGCGCTGCGCCGGCTCATGTGGTGGCCGGGGATCGCGCTGTTCGCGCTGATCACCGCGGCGTGGCTCGTGCCGTACACGCGCGGCGGCGCCGGACGCTTCGCCACCGACGTCGTCTGGGGCGACTGGCTGCGCCAGCACATCGGCGGGCCGCGGCCCGCGTCGTTCTTCGTCGAGCTCGCCTCCGCGCTGGTCGGCTTCCTGCCGTGGACGCTCGTGGTCCCGGTGGCGCTCGTGGCGGCGGTGAAGGCGCGGCGCGACCGCGCGGTCGCGTTCGCGCTCTGGTCGTTCGTCGTGCCGGCGCTCTTCATCTTCTGGGTGCAGCAGCAGCGCGTGCGGTATCTCGTCCCGCTCGTGCCGGCGCTCGCGCTGCTGGTCGCGTGGTGGGCGGATCGCGACGCGCGCGAGGCGAGGCGCCGGCCGGCGCTCGCGGTGATCGCGCTCGCCGCGGCGGTCGCGGGCGCGCTCGTGGTCCCGCGGGCGCTCCAGGCGGCCGGCATCGTCTTGCCGGTGTCACCGGCCGAGCTCGCGCTGCTGCTCGCGGGCCTCGTCGCGATCGGCGCCGTCGCCGCGCTCGGTCTCTGGACCGGACGCCTCGCGCCCGCGGTGCCCGTCGTCGCCACGCTCGCCGCGCTCATGCTGCTCGGCGGCGGATGGATCGTCGACGACTGGCAGAACCGCGCGTGGAATTTCCGCGAGGTCGCGCGCGGACTCGGCACGAGCGACCGGCCGCTCGCGGTCGCCTCGCTGGCGACCGACAACCAGGAGCTGCTGCAGGTGGACTTCTATCTCGGCCGCGCGTTGCCGACGCTCCGCTCGCCGGGTGACGTCGGCGCGCACCTCGTGCGACACGGCGCCGTGGTCGTCGAGGACTTTCGCTGGCGCACGGCCCCCGAGTGGCTGCGGCTCGACCTCAACCGTCTCCGTGCCGAGGCTGTCGGCGCGGGCGTGATCGCGGTGCGCGATGGCGCGCGCTGAGTACGCGTCGGTTTCCTTCGTGATTCCGGCCCACAACGAGGTGGCGAGCCTTCCGCTTCTCTGGGACGAGCTGAAGCCGGTGCTCGGCGGCCTCCCGCTGGACGTCGAGGTGCTCTTCGTCGACGACGGATCGACCGACGGCAGCGACACGGTGATCCAGCGAATCGCCGACGAGGACAAGCGCGTGCGCGGCATACGTCTGCCGGCGCGCGCGGGCGTCACGACCGCGTACTTCACCGGGTTCCACGCCGCGCGCGGCGACGTCGTGGTGACGCTCGACGCGGATCTGCAGATCGACCCGCGCGACATTCCCGCGATGCTGAAGGCGCTCGACACCGCCGACGCCGCGGTCGGATGGCGGCACGGCCGGCAGGACACGCGCGTGAAGCGCATCGCCTCGCGCATCGCCAACGGCATTCGCCGCCGCGTGCTCCGCGATCCGTTCCACGACACGGCGTGCAGCCTGCGCGCGATGCCGCGCGCGTGCCTCGCGGAGATCCCGCCGTACGACGGCATGCACCGCTTCATCCCCGTGCTGCTGGCCATGAACGGGTACGTGGTCGCAGAAGTTCCCGTGTCCCACCGTCCGCGGCGGTTTGGTCGCTCGAAGTTCGGCATCGTCGACCGCGCGGTGCGCGGCTTGCTCGACATGCTGGTCGTGCGCTGGATGCGCGCGCGGAAACTGCGCGTCTAGGAACCGGGACTCGACCCCGTTGGTATTCTAGATAGCGGTAGCACCGCGAGCGGCATCAGCCAGCCATGGAGGACACGGTATGAAGCGGACACTTGCACTCCTCGCAGTCGGCGCCTTCGTCATCGCCACGAGCGGCGCGGCCTTCGCCCAGGCGACGCCGGCCACGCCGGCCGCCCCGGCCGACAAGGCCGAGAAGAAGGCCGAGAAGGCGGAGAAGAAGGCCGCCAAGGCGGAGAAGAAGGCCCACAAGGAAGAGGCCAAGACCGAGAAGAAGGCGGAAGAGGCCAAGAAGTAAGTCCCGTCCCGGTCGCGCGGGCGCCGGGACGTGCCTCCGGCGCCCGCACGAATCACCTGCCGCGGATCGTCGCGATCAGTACCCTTCGCCGATGAGCGGCAGCGCGCTGTGCACGTGCGGCGGATTCACCGGCGGCGCGCCGACGTGCAGGTACGATCGGTCGAGTCCGGAGAGACGATCGACGCCGAGCAGGCCCATCGCGATCCGCATCTCGTCTTCGAGCAATTCGAGGATGCGCACCACGCCCGGCGCACCCGCAGCCGCGAGACCGTAGCAGGGAAGCCGGCCCAGCCCGACGAGATCCGCGCCGAGCGCGATCGCCTTCACGACGTCGGTGCCGCGCGTGAAGCCGCCGTCGACGATCACCTTCGCGCGCTTGTTCACCGCCTTCAGCACCTCGGGGAGCACGTCGAGCGAGCCGCGCCCGTGGTCGAGCTGGCGGCCGCCGTGGTTCGAGACGTAGACCATGTCGACGCCGTGCTGCACGCACAGCTCGGCATCCTCCGCCGTCGCAATGCCTTTCAAGCCCAGCGGGATCGAGAACGTGTCCTTGAAGTGCTTGATCAGATCCCACGTCATGCCGGACTGGTAGTTGAAGCCGGTCGCGCGCTGGCGCCACGGCTTCACGAAGCGCGTGGCGATGTCGCGCTCGCGGCGGCTGTAGTGCGCGGTGTCCACGGTGATCGTGAACCCGACGAAGCCGTGATCGATCGCGCGCCGCACGACGTCGTCCACCCACGCGGTGTCGCCGCGCACATACAGCTGGAAGATGCGCGCGTTGTCCGCGGCCTTCGCCGTTTCCTCGAGCCCGGGCATGCAGACCGAGCTCAGCATCTGGAAGACGCCGAACTCGCCGGTCGCCTTCGCGACGGTCGCGCCGCCGCCGGGCTCGAAGCTCTCGAGCCCGCCGATCGGCGCGGTGAGCACCGGCAGGCGCAGCTTCTTGCCGAGGAACGTGGTGGTGAGATCCACCTCGGCGACGTTGCGCAGCACGCGCGGACGGAAGGCGACGGTGTCGATCGCCAGCCGGTTGCGTCGCAGCGTGGTCTCCGTCTCCGTTCCGCCGACGAGGTAGTCCCACGGGCCGGGCGGGAGGTTGGTCTGCGCGGCCTTCACGATCTCGTGGATGTTCTGGAACTTGTCTTCGAGGCCCGATGTGCTCATGGCGGCGTATTCTACGCGCATGAAGGAAAGCCTGCCCGAGCGGCTTCCCGACGATCCGCTGCCGCTCATGAAGACCTGGATCGACGAGGCGCAGAAGGAGATCCGCAACGCGACCGCGATGACGCTGGCGACGGTGGATCGTGCCGGCCGTCCGCGCGCGCGCATGACGATCTGCCGCGGCTTCGATCCGTCCGCGGGCTGGCTCGTGTTCTACACGGACCGCGAGAGCGACAAGGGAAGCGAGCTCGCGGCCGTGCCGTGGGCGGCGTGCGTCTTCCACTGGGCCGCGCTCGAGCGGCAGGTGCGCGTCGAAGGCCCGGTCACGCTCGCGTCCGACGCGGACTCCGACGCGTACTGGAACGGCCGCCCGCATGATGCGCGCATCGCCGCGACCGCGAGCGCGCAGAGCCGTCCGCTCGGATCACGCGCGGAGCTGCTCGCGCGCATCGCCGATCTCACGAAGAGCGTGAGGGAGCCGATGGCGCGGCCGCCGCGCTGGGGCGGTTATCGCGTGTGGGCCGAGCGCGTGGAGCTGTGGGTCGGCCAGCCCGCCCGCGCGCACGACCGCGCGCGCTGGACGCGCGCGCTGACGAAGGTCGACGACGGCTTCCAGGGCGGCGCGTGGTCGGCCACGCGCCTGAACCCATAGGGCTACCGCAGCTTCGGCAGGACCTTCTCGCCGAGCAGGCGGATCGTGCGCAGCACCGTCGCCTGCGGCATGCCGGGCCACTGCACGCGGAAGCTCAGCTCGGTGATGCCGAGCCGCTCGCGATAGCGCGCGATCTCGTCGACCGCGCGCGCCGGGTCGCCGACGATGAAGCGATCGCGCGCAAGCGCCTCGAACGGCAGGTCGAACGTCTCGCCCTTCGGCAGCGCGTCGTCCTGGTTCCACTTCTGATAGGCCTTGTACTTCGCCTCGAGGAACGGGCGCGCGTCGCGCAGCGCCGTCCCCGTGTCCTCGGCGACCACGCACTCCTTGAGCAGCGGAATGTCGGTTGCGCGGGGCTTGCCGAGCGCGCGCCGGGTCTCGTGGAACAGCGCGAGCTGGCGCTCGATGCTCGGCAGCGTCGAGTGCGGATTGATCAGCCACGCGTCGCCGAGCTTCGCCGCGCGCCTGACACCGGCGTCGGTGTTCGCGGCGAGCCAGATGCGCGGCCGCGGGCGCTGCACCGGCCGCAGCGAGATCTTCACGTCGCGGAGCTGGAAGTGCCGGCCCTCGTACGTGACGGGCTCGCCCATCCACAGGCGCTCAATGACCTCGACGCCTTCGGTGAGCCGCCCGACGCGCGTCTTCGGATCGATGCCGAACGCCGCGTTCTCCTCGTCGCGATAGCCGAGGCCGACGCCGAGGATCGTTCGGCCGCCGGTGATCACGTCGAGCGTCGCCATCTGCTCGGCGATGTCGAGCGGCTGGAAGAGCGGCAGGAGGATGATGCCGGTGCCCAGGGTCATGCCTTCGGCTTCGGCGGCGACGCGGGCGAGCGTCGGGATCGGCTGGAAGTACGTGAACGGAGAAGCGAGGAAGTGCTGGCTCGCCCAGATCGTGCTGAAGCCGGCGTCGCGAGCCACACGGACCTGCTCCAGATGCTCGCGGAACCGCGCGGCCTGGTCGTCGTCCGGATGGTGCTGGACGGCGAGGCCGATCCCGAACTTCACGGCGCCACCGCGGCGCTCACGCGCGCACGATCTGCGGCAGGATCTCGCTGATCGAGCCCCGCAGCACCGCGTCGGCCAGATTGTCCATGGCCGTCGGCTCGGCGTTGACGATGACCACGCGCGCGCCGCGCTCCTTCGCGACGGGCACGATGCCCGCGATCGGATACACCGAGAGCGTCGAGCCGACGGCGAGCATGAAATCGCAGTTGCGCGCGGCCTGCTGCGCGCGCTCCATGTCCCTCTGCACGAGGCCCTGCCCGAAGGAGATGGTCGCGGTCTTCAGGATTCCGCCACAGCTCCGGCACGGCGGATCGTCTTCACCCGCTTCGACGCGCGCGAGCGCCTTCTCGATCGGCGCGCGCTCGCCGCAGTCGAGACAGACGACCTCGCGCATGGTGCCGTGGATCTCGACGAGCCGGCCCGGCGACGTCCCGGCCTTGAGATGGAGGCCGTCGACGTTCTGCGTGACGAGCATTAGGAGCTTCTCGCGGTGCTCGAGACGGAGACAGGCGAGGTGGCCGGGATTCGGCTCGCGCAGCCACATGCGGTTCTCCATGCGGTAGCGCCACGCCTTCTTCCGTACCTCGCGGTCCGCGACGTAGTAGCTGATGTTCGACATCTTCTCGGCTTCGGGATTTCTCGTCCACACGCCCTGCGGCCCGCGGAAGTCCGGGATGCCGGAGTCGGTGGAGATGCCGGCGCCGGTGAGCACGACGATCCGCCGCGCGTCGTCGATCCACGTGGTGACCGTGTCGATCATGGGTGCCATCCTACCCCGTGGCGCGCCGCACGCGCCCCGCGACGGCGCGGACCTTGCGCGGGGCCGCGATCCAGATGCAGACGATCGACAGCAGGCAGAACGCGATCGAGAGCCACCAGCCCGCGGTGTAGCTCCCGGTGCGGTCGTAGATCGCGCCGGTCACCCACGGCGCGATGCCGCCGCCGGCGACGGCGGACATGTTGAGCACGCCGAAGATCGTCGCGTAGCGTTTGCCCTGGAAGAGCTCCGACGGGACGGCCGCGAACACCGACGCGAGCCCATAGCCGAGCAGGCCCTGCGCGACCACCATCGCGTAGAGCATGACCTGCGTCGGGTGGTCGTGCATCACGAGCAGCAGCAGGTAGCAGAGCGCGAAGCCTCCGGCGGCGAGCGACCATCCGACCTCGCGCCCCATCCGGTCGGAGAAATGACCGAGCGCGATCTGGCCCGCGATGCCCATGAACGGGACGAAGCCGAGCGCGAGCGCCGCGGTCCTCGCGTCGAAGCCGATGTCGATGAGGTACCGCGTCTGGTGGACTTGCACCGCGTACCACGCCCAGAGCCCCGAGAAGAACGCGACGGCGAGCCACCAGAAGCGCGCGGTCCGCATCGCCAGCGCCGGCGTCCAGTCGATCGCCGCCCACGCGGGGTCGACGACGTTCGCCGGATGCGGGCGCGCCGCGTCCGCCGCGTGCCCGGCCGCGTCGCCGTCGGGCACGAGCCCGAGGTCTTGCGGGCGGCGGCGCTGGAGCTGGACGAGCGGGAGCAGCGCGAGCACGAGCACGGCGAGCGCGACGCACGCGTAGCGCCAGCCACGGCCGGCGATGAGGCTCTGCAGCCACGGGAAGATCACGATCGAGCCGATGCCGACGCCGGAGAACGCGATGCCCGCCGCGAACGAGCGCCGGCGCACGAACCAGTTCGGCAGGAACAGCGCGTGGCCCGTGTAGGCGAGCGCGACGCTGCCGCCGGACACGAGGAACCCGAGCGTGAGATAGAGGTGCCACGGCCGGCTGATGAGCGCGGCGCTCGCCAGCCCGCCGCTGACGAGCACCACGCCGAGCCCCAGCATCCAGCGGGGGCCCTTCGTGTCCATCAGCACACCGAGGAGCGGCGCGCCGACCGCGGAGATCATGAACCCGACCGCGAAGGCGCCGGCCGTGAGTCCGCGCTCCCAGCCGAACTCGTTCAGGATCGGGGGAAAGAGCAGCGAGAACGCGGTGCGGGCGTTGACGCCGACGCCCATGGTGACGAACGCCACCGCGACGACCACCCAGCCGTAGAAGAAAGGCAGACGCAACCGCGACATAGTACCGCGCGCGCGAATCCTCAGCCGAGCGGCGGGTGCGTCGTCCTCCAGTGCTGCGCGATGTCGATCCGCCGCGTCACCCACACCGCCTCGTGCTTCGTGATGTAGTCGAGCACGCGCTCGAGGCCGGCCGCGCGCGACGGGTGGCCGATCAGGCGCAGATGGAGGCCGAACGAGATCATCTTCGGCTGCGTCTTGCCCTCGCGATAGAGCATGTCGAAGCCGTCCTTCACGAACGTGAAGTAATCGTCCGCGGTGAAGAGCCCGCCGGCGCCGAACTTCGTGTCGTTCGCGGTAAGGCTGTACGGCACGACGAGGTGCGGGCGATCGTTCACGCGCACCCAGTACGGCAGCTCGTCGTTGTACGCGTCGGAGTCGTAGAGAAAGCCGCCTTCCTCGACGAGCAGACGGCGCGTGTTCACGCTCGGGCCGTAGCGGCAGTACCACCCGAGGGGCCGGGCGCCGACGGTCGTCTGCAGCGACGCGATCGCTTTGCGGATGTGCTCGCGCTCCTCGTCTTCCTCGAGCTGGTAGTGCTTGATCCACCGCCAGCCGTGCGAGCACACGTCGTGACCGGCCTCGCGGATCGCGGCGGCGACTCTCGGATTGCGCTCGAGCGCGAGCGCGCAGCCGAAGACGGTGAGGGGCAGCCCGCGCTCCTTGAAGAGACGGAGCACGCGCCAGATCCCGACGCGGCTGCCGTACTCGAACATCCCCTCGGCGGCGAGATCGCGGCCCTGCACGTCGCGCCCGGGCGACTCGGTGAGCGTGCCTTCCGAGAACCCGTCGCCGTCGTGGACGTTGTACTCGGAGCCTTCCTCGTAGTTGATGACGAAGTTGACCGCGATGCGCGCGTCGTTGGGCCAGCGCGGGTGCGGCGGCGTGTCCGCGTAGCCGATCAGATCGCGCGGCGGCGTGGACGCGGGGCTCACGGCGGCATAGTATCCCGTCTCAAAGGAGTCCACCGATGACCGACTGGAAAGCGCCCACGCAGGACCGCGTCGAAGGCTACTTCAAAGAGCTCAACAACTGGGGCCGCTGGGGCAACGACGACCAGAAGGGCACCGTGAATCTCATCACGGCGGCGAAGCGGCAGCAGGCGCTCGGGCTGGTGAAGACGGGCCAGACCGTCTCGCTCGCCCGGGATGTCGTCCCGATGCCGGTCTTCATGTACCACGCGACCTATCCGTCGGAGCGCGAGCGCGCCGACGTCGTGCTCGACCGCTTCGACATGGTCTATCACGGCTTCTGGATCACGCACGTCGACGCGCTCTGTCACGTCGGCTGGGATCGCGAGATCTACAACGGCCGCTCGTTCAAGGACAGCCTGAGCGTCGCGGGCGCCTCGTGGTGTCCGATCGATCCGCTGTTCGACGGCATCACGTCGCGCGGCGTCTTGCTCGACGTCGCGGCCGGACGCAAGGAAGGCTACGTGACCGTCGGCAATCCGGTCACGCCGAAGGAGCTGGACGAGGTCGCGCGGCGCCAGGGCGTCACCGTACAGCCGGGCGACGTCGTGGTCGTGCGCAGCGGCGACGAAGTCTTTCGCAAGGCGCATCCGGAGTGGGTGCCGCGCGAGTCGCCGCATCCCGGCCTCCATCTGTCGTGTCTCGAGTGGTTCCGCGAGAAGGACATCGCGGCGATCTCGTGGGACATGATGGACGAGCGCCCGATCGGCTACGCCGGCTTCGGGATGGGCGTGCACCTCGCGATCCCGTTCCTCGGCCTGGCCCTCGTTGACAACACGAATCCCGAGCGTCTCGCGGTCGCGTGCAAGGAGAACAACCGCTACGAGTTCCTGTTCTCCGCGACGCCGCTCCGATTGAAGGGAGCGACGGGCGCGCCCGCGCATCCCATCGCGATGTTCTGATGGCCTTCGCGCGGCCGCAGTACCTCGTCGAGACCGACTGGCTCGCCGGGCACCTCGACGATCCTGACGTGCGCGTGCTCGAGTGCACGGTGTACCTCACGCCGAAGGCGGGTGGCGGATTCACCGCGGAGTCGGGCCTCGCGAAATGGAGGGAAGGTCACATTCCAGGCGCGGGCTTTGCCGATCTCACCGGTGAGCTTTCCGCGAAGGACGCGCCGCCGCACCTCCTCTACATGATGCCGCCGGCCGGGCACCTCGCCGCCGTGATGGGACGGCTTGGCGCGGGCGACGGCGTGAAAGTGGTGCTCTACGACCGCGCGGTGAACATGTGGGCGGCGCGCGTGTGGTGGATGCTGCGCGCGATCGGCTTCGAGAACGCCGCCGTGCTGAACGGCGGCTGGAAGAAGTGGACGGTGGAGAAGCGGCCGGTCGCGGCGGACGACGGCGCGCGTCCGGCGCGCCCCCTGGTCGCGAAGCCGCGGCCCGACCTGTTCGCCGACAAGCAGGCGGTGCTCGCCGGTGTCGGCGATCGCGCCACGTGCCTGATCAACGCGCTGACGGAAGAGCAGCATCGCGGGACGGGCGGCGTGGCGTACGGCCGTCCCGGCCGCATCGCCGGCAGCACGAACGTGGTCGCGCGCGATCTCGTCGATCCCGCGACCCACGCGTACCTTCCCGCTGATCTGCTCCGCGAGAAGTTCAAGGCGTCGGGCGCGCTCGACGCCGGCCGCGTGATCACCTACTGCGGCGGCGGCATCGCGGCGTCGAGCGACGCGTTCGTGCTGGCGCTGCTCGGCAAGGACGACGTGGCGGTCTACGACGCGTCGCTGTCGGAGTGGGCGCGCGACCCGTCGCTCCCGATGGAGACCGGGTAGCGCGTATCGTTATCGAGACTTTGTGTGCCGGCGCAAGAACTCGGCGATCGCGGCTTTCTGGGTCTTGCCGCCTGCGACGTCGAGTACGAGCCGCTCGTACGCGGCTTCCGGGGCCGTAAGGTCCACGTCGTTGATGGCGAGAAACACGAAGGCGCTCATGGCGGCGACGCGCTTGTTTCCGTCGATGAAGGGATGATTTTTGGCGAGATGAAAGAGATACGCCGCAGCCATCTCGAAGAGATCGGTGTGAAAGTATTCACCGCCCATCCCGGCCTTCGGCATCGCGAGCGCGGATTCGAGCAGACCCTCATCACGGACGCCGATCGTGCCGCCATATCGCTCGATCTGGTCCCGATGGATCTCCATGACCTCATGGAGATCGAGGAAGGTCGGTTCGCGCGTCAATCGGCGAGGCGCTTCAGCATCCGGCCGTAGCGACGATTGCCCTCGGCAACGGCCGTACGGACGCGTTGCTCCTTCTTCTCGTCACGGATCGGTGTCACCACGAGCGAGGTTCCGTTGGTGGTCACCGACAATGGCGTGTCCGCGTCGATGTTGAGGAGATCGAGCACGCCCCGCTCGATCACGAGCGCGAGGCTGTTCCCGTGCTTCGTCAGCCGCTTGATCATCGAATCCTCCCGTCTATACAGTGTAGCACCCGGCGTTACCACGCCTCAGAGATCTCACATCCCGCGCTCCATGCGCGGGTCGAGCGCGTCGCGCAGCCAGTCGCCGACGAGGTTGATGCCGAGCACCAGCAGCAGGATCGCGACGCCGGGGAAGAGCGCGAGCCACCAGCCCGTCGTGATGTAGTTGCGGCCCTCGTCCAGCATCGCGCCCCAGCTGGGCTGCGGCGCCGGCACGCCGAGGCCGAGGAAGCTCAGCGACGCCTCCGCGATGATCGTACGCGCGATCGAGAACGTCGCGACCACCGTGATCGGCGGCAGCACGTTCGGCAGGAGGTGACGGACCAGGATCCAGCGGTCCGGCGCGCCGAGCGCGCGCGCGGCGGCGACGAACTCGCGCTCGCGCAGCGTCAGCACTTCTCCGCGCACGATGCGCGCGTAGGTGATCCAGCCGGTGACGCCCAGCACGAGGATCAGGTTCGTGACGCTCGCGCCGAGCACCGCGAGCACGGCGATCGCCAGCACCAGCACGGGGAACGCGAGCTGCACGTCGCCGAGCCGCATCAGCGCGTCGTCGAGACGTCCGCCGTACCAGCCGCTCACAAGTCCCAGCGCGACGCCGATCACCCCCGCGACGAGCACGGCCGAGAACCCGACCGCGAGCGACACGCGCGCGCCGTGCAGGAGCCGGCTCGCGACGTCGCGTCCGAGCGTGTCGGTCCCCAGCGGATGCTTCGCCTCGCCGCCCTTCACCCACATCGGCGGCGTGAGCCGGTCCAGCAGCGAGTTCTTGATCGGGTCGGCCGGGGTGAGGACCGGGGCGAGCGCCGCCAGGACGACGGTGACGACCACGACCAGCGCGCCCGCGACGGCCAGCGTGTCGAGACGCCTCACGTCAGCCGCACGCGCGGATCGGCGACCGTGTAGAGCAGGTCGACGACCAGATTGATCGCGACGAAGACCAGCGCGAAGACGAACACGCCGGCCTGGATCACCGGGAAATCGCGCCCGGGAACCGCCTGGACGATCAGGCGCCCCATGCCCGGCCACGCGAAGACGGTCTCGATGATGACGGCACCGCTCAGCATGAAGCCGAGCGAGAGCCCGGTGACCGTGATCACCGGCAGCGCGGCGTTGCGGAGCGCGTGGCGATAGATCACGCCGCGCTCGGCGACGCCCTTCGCGCGCGCCGTGCGCACGTAGTCGTGGCCGAGCACCTCGAGCATCCCGGCGCGGATCAGCCGCACGTTCTGCGCGAGCGGCGCCGCGGCGAGCGCGACGGCGGGAAGAATCAGGTGCCGGAGGCTGCCGCTGCCAAACGCGGGCAAGAGGCCGCCGAGCGCGACCGCGAACAGCAGGATCAGCATGATCCCGAGCCAGAAACTCGGCATCGACTGGAGGAACAGTGACGCCACGCGGCTGGCGTGATCGGCGAAGCGGCCGCGATGCGTGGCGGAGATCACGCCGAGCGGCACCGCGAGCACGGTCGAGAGGAGCAGCGCCGCCGCCGCCAGCTCGACGGTCGCCGGCCAGAAATGCTCGAGCACCATGCGCATCGCCGGCCGCTTCTCGCGGATCGACGCACCGAAGTCGCCGCGTACGGCGGCGCCGACGAAGTCGGCGTACTGGATGATCAGCGGGCGGTCGAGACCGAGCTGCGCCCGCGTGTGCGCGATCTCTTCTTGCGTCGCGCTCTGGTCGACGAGGAAGAGGGTGGGATCACCCGTCAGGCGGACGAGGAAGAAGACGACGGTCACCACGCCCCAGACGACGAAGATGGCGTGGAGGAGCCGCCGAAGCAGGAAGGCGCGCACGCGGCATTATCGCGCGACCGCCTTCTAGCAGGGCTTGCCTCCCGCCGGCGGCACGCCCATCCAGCAGTCGCACCGTGAGGGGTCGATCTCTTCCGCCCAGTTCGAGGCGTCGTGACCGCGCGCGCATCGCACGCTCGGGGGACTGCTCGTGGTCTCGGTCCGGCAACAGCCGCACATCCCGCCCAGATAGGGCGCCACGCATCTCCAGACCATCGGGTCGGCTCCGGGCCTACAGGGTTGACCGCTACCCTAGCAGGCCGCGGGACGGCGACCGTAGAAAAATCTGCTAAAGGTTGCTTCGGCCCGGTCGTGGGGTCATTTACGGATCGCGACCGGACGGAAGTCCATGTGGAGCTCGGTGAGCGGGGTGAAGCGCAGCACGCGCGCGCCGTGCGCGTAGACCTTCACCTCCTGGTAGAGCGGCACCACCGGCGTCCAGTCGCGGATCTGGCGCTGGAGGTCGGCGAGCAGGCGCAGGCGCTTCTGCGGATCGACTTCACGGCGCGTCGCCGTGTGCGCGGCGGCGAGCTCGGGCGTGTACGGGGTCCAGTTGATGAGCGTGAACGCGGTCCAGTCGCGCAGGAAATCGTCCGCGTCGAGGTTGTTGCTCGTGCGGCACGCCGTGAAGCCGCCGTTGTAGGGCAGGGTGCCCTTCTGCGTGATCTGCAGCACGGTCGCGAAGTCGATCGGCTTGAGCGTCACCTGCACGCCGATCTCCTTCAGCATCTCGGCGACGGCGGCCGTGGTCTCGTCGAACGCCTGGCCGTAGTGCTTCGCCGCGAAGTGCAGGTTCAGCACGAGCGGCTCGCCGTTGCGCTCCCAGCCCTTGCCGGTGTCCTTCCATCCCGCTTCGGCGAGCAGCGCGCGCGCCCGCTTGGGATCGTACGGGTACGGCTCCTGCGCGGCGTAGCCGTACGAGACCGTGGCGACGGGCGAGGCGTTCGCGATCGCGTAGCCCTGGAAGATCTTCTTGACGATCCCCTCGCGGTTGATCGCATAGGTCATCGCGAGGCGCGTCTTCGTGTCGCCGAAGAGCCCGTCCTTGCCGCCGGAGTCGTACTTGTCCTTCGGGCGCCCGTTCACGTAGAGACGGCAGTTGAGCTTCTGCGGTCCGGAGACCACCTTGATGCGTGAGTCCTGCGCGAGAGACGCGGCGTCCGCCGGCGGCACCGCGTCGACCAGCGAGACCTGGCCCGCGCGCAGGGCGGCGATCCGCGCGGAGGATTCGGGAATGATCTGCAGGCGCAGCCGCTTCACCAGCGGCGGCGTGCCCCAGTAACCGTCGTTGCGCTCGAGCAGCATGTGCGTCTTGCGCTTCCACTCGACGACTTTCCACGCGCCGGTGCCGTTCGGCTTCTCGTTCAGCATGTCGACGCCGTTCTTGATCGTCCACGCCTTCGGCACGAGCGGCTCGCGCCCGAGCGCGTCCCACAGCGCGGGCGCAGGCTCCGTCGTGTGGACGCGCACCGTGTAGTCGTCGACCTTTTCCCAGCGGCTCACGTACGGCAGCGTCTTGTCGAACTGCGTGCCGGCGGCGACGTCCTTCACGCCGTGCTTGTCGAGGTTCTTCCTGAACATGCGGTCGAGGTTGAAGACGAGGGTGTCGGCGCTGAACGGCTCGCCGTCGTGGAATTTCACGCCCTTGCGCAGGCTGAACTCCCACGCGGTGTCGCCGACGGGCTTCCACGCGAGCGCGAGCCCGGGCACCGGCTTGCCCTGCGTGTCCACGTCGACGAGGCTCTCGTACACCTGGCGGATGTACGTCGAGCGCACGGAGCCCATGCCGATGCGCGGGTCCATGTTCGGCGTGTCGTCCGGCATCGCGACGATCAGCTCGGCGTCGGTGTCGATCGCGACGCCGTCGACCGTCCTGGGTTGCGCGAGCGCGGACGTGGCGAAGACGGCCAGCGACAGCAGCGCGAGCGAGAGGCGAAGCATCATCACGGTCTCCTCATCCAGCCTTTGGCTGGAGGTGTGTTCATCGGTGGCGAAATCATACGCGCGCCGCGTCGACCGTGGTCGGCTTGACTAACCCTCGCGCCCGGCGCACGATCCGACCATCCCGAGGAGGCGCGTGATGGCCTACGTCAAGGATTCGAAGTCGGCGAAGGTGCGGCGGCAGCTCGACCATCCGGTCATCGACGGTGACGGGCACTGGCTCGAGCCGATGCCGATCGCGCTCGACTACATGAAGCAGGTCGGCGGCCAGAGCCTCGTCGACGCGTTCAAGAAGAACGACGTCGAGCGCGGCTGGTACGGCCTGACCGCCGCGGAGCGCGCGGACAAGCGTCCGCATCGGCCGACGTGGTGGGGCGAGCCGGCGAACACGCTCGATCGCGCCACCGCGATGGTGCCGAAGCTCTTCTACGAGCGCCTCGACGACTTCGGCGTTGACTTCTGCCTGCTCTACACCTCGCTCGGGCTGTTCCACATCAACAGCGCGAACCAGGAGATCCGCCGCGGCGTCTCGCGCGCGGTCAACAAGATGAACGCGGAGATGTTCGGGCCGTACAAGCATCGCATCGCGCCGGCGGCCGTCGTCCCCATGTACACGCCGGAAGAGGCGATCGAAGAGGCCACGTACGCGGTCAAGGAGCTCGGCTTCAAGGTCATCATGATCTCGAACCACGTGAAGCGCCCCATCCCCGCGCTCGCGCGCGAGGTGAAGGACCCGTCGACCGTGCGCTACTACATCGACTCGCTCGGCTACGAGAGCCCGTACGACTACGACACGTTCTGGAAGGCGTGCGTGGACCTCAAGGTCGCGGTCACCGCGCACTCCGGCAGCATGAGCTGGCACGGGCGCGAGTCGATCAACAACTTCACGTTCAACCACATCGGCCACTTCGCGGCGGCGAGCCATGCCTTCGCGCGCGCGCTCATCTTCGGCGGTGTCGTGAAGCGCTTCCCGATGCTGCGCTTCGGCATGCTCGAAGGCGGCGTGGGCTGGGCGTGCAACCTCTTCACGGACCTGATCGCGCACTACCAGAAGCGCAGTCGCGGGCCGATGGAGAAGCACCTCCGGCCGACGAACCTCGATCGCAACATGCTGAAGGATCTCTTCACGCGGTACGGCGGACCCGCGTTCGAGGAGAAGATGGACGAGCTGCTCTCGGGCACGAGCATCGTGCCGCCGTTCAAGTCCAACGAGGAGCTCACCGACCGCGAGTACGTGCTGAACCAGATCGACGACTTCGAGGCCGCCGGCCTCGCGTCGGCGGAAGACCTGAAGCGCCAGTTCGTCGATCACTTCTTCTTCGGCGCCGAGGCGGACGATCCGATGACCGCGTGGGCGTTCCGCGAGCCGCACAAGCTGCACCCGATCTTCAGCTCGGACGTGAGCCACTTCGACGTGACCGACATGACGGAAGTGCTCGAGGAAGCGTGGGAGCTCGTCGAGCACGGGATGATCTCCGAGGGGGACTTCCGCGCGTTCACGTTCGAGAACGCGGTGCGCCTGCACACCGCGCTCAACCCCGACTTCTTCAAGGGCACGGTCGTCGAGGGCGCTGTCGCGAAGCTTTAAGCGGGGCCAGCTCCGCGCGATCGCTCGCCGCGCGATGCTCGAGCGAGGGCTCGAGCCGGACTTCCCTCCGGCCGCCCTCGCCGAGCTGAACCGCGTGCGCGCCGCCGGTTCTGACGGCGTGCGCGACCTCCGCGACCGGCTCTGGTGCTCGATCGACAACGACGACTCGCGCGACCTCGATCAGCTCAGCGTCGCGGAGCCGCTCGCCGGCAACGACGCGAGGATCTTCGTGGCGGTCGCCGACGTCGACACGCTCGTGTCGAAGGGCGGCGCGCTCGACCGCCACGCCGCCCACAACACCACGTCCGTCTACACCGCGGGCGGGGTGTTCCCGATGCTGCCCGAGAAGCTGTCGACCGATCTCACCTCGCTGAACGAGGACGAAGACCGGATGGCAGTGGTGGTCGAGCTGACGGTGGGCGCCGAAGGCGCGGTCGCGTCGTCGGACGTCTACCGCGCGCTCGTGAGGAATCACGCGAAGCTCGCCTACGACGCCGTGGGCGCCTGGCTCGAGGGGCGCGCGGCGGCGCCCGCGAGGGTCGGCGCCGTCCCCGGGCTCGACGCGCAGCTGCGCATGCAGGATCGAGTGGCGCAGGCCCTGCGTGGTCTCCGCCACCAGCGCGGCGCGCTGTCCCTCGAGACGCTCGAGCCGCGCGCGGTGTTCGACGACGACACGCTGGTCGACCTCCGCGTCGACGAGGCCAATCGCGCGAAGCAGCTCATCGAGGATTTCATGGTCGCGGCCAACGGCGCGACGGCGGCGTTCCTCGAACGGCGCGGCGTGCCGTCGCTGCGGCGCGTGCTGCGCTCGCCGGAGCGGTGGGCGCGGATCGTCGAGGTCGCGCGCGAGCATGGCGGCCCGCTTCCGGCCGCACCGGACGCGCGCGCGCTCGAGCGCTTCCTGGCGCAGCGTCATGCGGCCGATCCCGAGCGGTTTCCCGATCTGTCGCTGGCGATCGTGAAGCTCATCGGCCGCGGCGAGTACGTCGTCGACGTCCCGGGGCAGCGCGCGCCCGAGCACTTCGGGCTCGCGGTGCACGACTACACGCACGCGACCGCGCCGAATCGGCGCTTCCCCGATCTGGTGACGCAGCGTCTGCTCAAGGCGGCGCTCGCGCGCGCGCGATCTCCGTACGCGCCGGGCGAGCTCGCCGGACTCGCGCGGCACTGCACCGAGCAGGAGTACGCCGCCCAGAAGGTCGAAAGGCACGTGCGGAAGTCGGCGGCCGCGCTGCTGCTCGAGCAGCGCGTCGGCGAGACCTTCGACGCGATCGTGACGGGCGCCTCGTCGAAGGGGACGTGGGCGCGCGTGCTCCGGCCGCCGGTCGAGGGGCGCGTGGTGCGCGGCGAGGAGCGCCTCGACGTCGGCGATCGCGTGCGCGTCCGGCTCCTCGCGACCGACGTCGAGCGCGGCTACATCGACTTCGCGCGGGTGTGAGGGAGCGGGAGCCCGCCGTCGCGCGCGGCCGGGAGGCGGACCGCGTTCATCGCGCCGACAGCCAGGCGGCTCCTCTTCAAGGGCGCAGATCTTCCAGTCGAGTGCCGCGCCCTTCCTTGAGGGCTTCACGTGCGGAGGCGACGCGGCGCAGAAACTCCGGATGATGCTCCAAGCGGTAGTCGAACCAGTCCTCCTCGGTCTCGAAGCCGATTAGTACTCCGGCCGGTCTGCCATGTCTTGTGATCACGATCTCTTCTGACTCGGCAAGACGCAGAAAGCGGGAGAGATCGTCCTTGACCTCAGCGAGCGCTGCCTGACGGATCGGGCGTGCCGTGCTCGGCGAGCCAGCTCGCTGCTTCGGGTTTCGAGACGATCGCGAGGACTTCGACGGCTTCCGGTGTGACGTCATAGAAAACACGGACCTCCCCAACCCGGAGCCGATACTGCGGTTGGCTCAAGCCCCGCAGACGCTTGATACGGCTCTTACTGACTCGGGTTGGCTCATGGCGCAAGTGCCGTTCGAGAGCATCGAATGCTGAGCGAGATGCTCGACCCGCTCTTCGGGCCAGAGTACCTCGGAGATGGGCACACATCATTCTACCGGCAGGTCGGTTGGCGGTACCCATGCTGCGGGTGCCCTGGTCCGGCGAACGCCCGGATCAGCCGCCGCCGCGAGCGAAGCGAGCCGCGGTTGGCTGCATTCAGAAGTTCGACAGGCTCATCGGCCGATCTCGGACACCGACAACCCTCGACAAATCTTTCGGGCAAGCACGTCCGAGATTTCCGTGTGTCGCGGCACCGCTTCGACCGCGCCCGTCGTCGGATTCGTCCAAAGCGAGTGCGAGCGTCCTTCGCGTTTCAGATGGCAACCGTGCTGGCGCAAATGACGAAGCAGGTCGCCCCGCTTCAACCGACGACAACCTTCTCTCGCCTCGCCGACGCCGGGACACCGCGAAGCCCGTCCTTGCGGCGGTCTTCAAGGATGAGCGAAATCGCGCTCGCTAAGCTCTTGAGCGCAGCCGCCTTGGTGCGCCCCTGGCCGTTTGCGCCAGGAATCTCAGGGCAGTACGCAATGTGCCACCGGCCTGCACGCTCGACCACGGCCGTGAATTCGTTACGCATCCGTTGTCCCATAGGCCTCTATCCTACGCCGCTTGAATCACGCGTTTGCGCTGTCGAACGCTCAGGATCACCCGCGGCCGAAGGCCGTCGGGTGAATCCTGTAGTTCGACGGCGGTCCCCATTGGATCTTGCACAAGTGACGGAGGCTGTAGGCAACCACGGTGGCATTATTCGATCACGCGGTCCGCGCGCAGCAGCACCGACGGTGGGAACTTCACGCCGAGCGCTTTCGCGGTCTTCAAGTTGACGACGAGCTGGAACGTGCTCGGCTGCTCGACGGGCAGCTCCCCCGGCCTGGCGCCTCTCAGGATCCTGTCGATGTGCTTCGCGATGATGCGCGCGAACTCCGCCTCGTCCGGCCCGTACGACATCAGCCCGCCGTCCTCGACGATCGCCACGAACGTCATCGTCGCCAACCCCATCTGGAGCGCGAGGCTCGCGATGCGCGATCGATACACGTAGTTGTCGCCCGTTGGCCCGATCAGCACCGCACCGGCTCCCCAGCGGCGGGCGTCCTGAAACACCTTCTCGAAGTCGTCGGCCCCGGAGACGCTCAGAAACCGATACTCCACGCCCGTCGCCGCCCTCAGCTCCTGGGCGAGATGGAGCGAGAGGTTCATGTCGAGCGTCGGGTCTCCGAGCACGGCGACTCGCCGGAGGCCAGGAACGACTTCCCTGAGCAGACCGGTCTGCTTCTCGGCCAGCTCTCGACCCAGGAACGAGTAGCCGGTGAGGTTTCCACCGGGTCGGGCAAGATTCGGCACGACGCCTTCGAGAAGCGCGTCGGCAGCGATGAACACACCGGGAAGCGTCGGGGTCGTATCTCTCACCGCCTTCGCCGCGGCGGCGCCACTCGCGAGGATCACGGCGACGCGACGCTCGGCGAGCTCGGCCGCCAGCTTCGGCAACTTCGTGGCGTCTCCGCCGGCGCCCCGACATTCGATCGCGAGATTCTGCCCCATGCGGTATCCCGCCGCTCCGAGCGCCTTGATGATGGCGCCACCACCAGGGCCCGGGCCGCAACCCGCCGGCGTCAGCACGCCGATCCGATGCATCGTGTCGTCGATCACGCGATTCGCGCGCGCCACCAGCGCTGCGGGGAGCGTCAGCCCGATCGCCTTCGCGGTCTTCTTGTTGACGACGATCTCGAAGCCCGTCGCCTCCTCGACCGGCAGCTCGCCCGGCCTGGCGCCCCTCAGGATCTTGTCGACAAAATGGGCGGCCCGACGGTGCGAATCGACCCAGTCTACGCGGTACGACATGAGACAGCCGGCCTCGACGTACCGCGGCGACATGCAGAACGTCGGCAGGCGACGCTTGGTCAGGGCCTCGGCGATCCGGTCTCGCTGGGCGAACATCATGGTGCTTCCGCCGACGAGCACCGCGTCGGCGCGCTCCCTGGTGATCGTCGCGAGCGCGGCGTCGAGCTCGCTCGGGGTCCGGACCTCGACGGAACGGAACCCCAGTCCGGCTTCCCGGGTGGCGATCTCGATGTCGACCGTCCACGCCCGCTTGAACTCGGGCGGATCCCACAGCAGCGCGACGCGGTCCGCGCCCGGAACCGCTTCCTTCAAGAGCTGGAGACGCCGGCGCGTCAGATCGGCGGGGGTCGCGGTCGTCCCCGTCGTGTTGCCGCCGGGGGCCGCGTAGCTCGCCACGAATCCGAACGTCACCGGAGCGGTCGCGAACACCATGACGATCGGTATGGTGCGGGTCGCCTTCCGCGCGGCGACGATCGCCGGGTTCCCCGACGCGACGAGCACGTCGACCTTCTTGCGCAAGAGGTCGGCGACGAGACCGGGAAACCGATCGGCCTGTCCGTCGGCGGTGCGCCACTCGATGCGAATGTTCCGACCGTCGACGTAACCGAGACCGCGCAAGGCCTCGCGGAACGCCTCGCCGCCGAGATCGTCGGCCCCTTCGAAGGCGACCACCCCGATGCGGTACAGCTTCGCGGTCTGCTGAGCCTCAACCGCGGCGGTGGTGCTCAGGAGAGTGCAGGCCACAGAAAGTCCGAAGGCGACCGGTACCGCGCGAGCGCTCACCTCGCTTCCGAATCCGGCGCGTGGGATGTCACCAGACTACGCTTCCCGGTACCACCAGGCGCCCGCGAGCGTGGCGAGGACGGTTTCCACGAGCACGGTCACCGTGTCGATCGCCACGAACTGCATGGAGAACAGCCCCATCGCCCCGAAGATCACCATGGGGATGAAGTTTCCGAGCAACCAGAACGGCACGGCGACGATCACCGCGGTCTTCGGCCCCGGCCCGTAGCGCGGCCGGATGGCGGCATAGAGCCAGATCGCGAGCACGCCCCCCACGAACGTCAACACGAACCACACGAGCGCGAACGCGGGCGTCGGTCGGAAGTCCCGCCCGAGAGCCCGGAGTGCGATCTCTGTTTCCGGGCCGAGATAGAGAATCAACCCCACGATCCACAGCACGTTGAAGACGACCCACCACAGCAGCCCGCCCACGACGACACGGCCCCAGTTGATCTTCCCCATCACTCGGTCGGAAGACGCTTTGCGCGCCTCTCCTTTCATGGTGTGTGGTCATGGTGTCTGGTTCACGAAGGTGAACATCCGCACGTCCGGAGTGAACGGCGCGCACGCTCCGGTCAACCGGTGCGCGCCGACTCCCCACATTCCGAGCGGCGTCAGGAACGCGACTTCTTCGAACCCGCTCTTGCCGAACCACCGCCTGACGGCGGGTGTGAGGTCCGGTCGCATCCGGTGGCGGGTCCAGATTACGGTCGCTCGCGGCGCACAGAGTCCGGGCAAGAAGTGGATCGTGCGCTCCGCGTCAGCGTCCGAGACATTGCCCAGCACGCCGCACGCGAGCACCAGGTCGGCCGGGACGGCGCCCGCATAGACGCCCGAGACCGCGGCGTCTCCGACGACCACCTCGATCCCCGTGAGACCGGCGAATCGCGCCTCCGCTCCGGCGACCGCGGCATTGCGCGCGTCGGCCTCGACGAGTCGCGCCGTCACATCATTGCGGCGCGGATGCCCGGCGAGCGTCCCGAGGAGGTCGCGCCCCTGTCCGGCGCAGATGCTGATCGCAGCGATTCGGCCGGGGCCGGCGCGATCGAGGGCTTCGTGGATCAACCGTTGTACCGCGGCCAGCCGCACGGCGTGCGGCGACCCGGGCTCGTCGTACTGCGCGTGCCACTGGTGCCAGTCGTTCACGAGGTCCGGGTCGGCGGTTGCTGCCGACGGAGTCGGGAATCAGTCATCACGCGCTCCAACGGCGAGTCGTGGCGAGACAGTAGGCCGGGCGCGTCGTGACGTCAAGCGGCTCGACGGGCTACTGCGAGCAATCCGGAAGGACCTCAGCGCGCCCACGGTAGGTCGGACGCGTAGATGCGCGACCAGAGCAGTCCCTGGGAACGCTGGGGCCGGCATCTCGCGCCGTCGAGCCGCTCGCGTAGTTCGCTGAGATTGTCCGGGACACCATTGGCGAGTTCGTGGTCTGCCTGGGCCCACACGTACTCGGGTGGATTTGAACCCTGCCTCACGTGCCTCGGTAGCCCGAAACCGAGGGTGTCCGCCGAACTACTATTCGACAGCGTGGGCATCCACGCCATCGTATCCATCGGTAGATGCAAGGCATCCAGGCGTGGATGCCGGTATCTCTATCGAGATGCCGCGCCGGCATCTGAGTCTGGATGCTTCTTGCTCGACGCCACGGCATCCACGTCTGGATACGACGGGGTCGCGATTCGCCGCACGGCAGCCTCGGACGTCGTTACACGGGCGGTCTCCGCGTGTGCCAGTCGGTCGACTGCTGGTACGCGTGGCCGAGGCGGAGCACCGTCGTCTCCTCGAACGCGCGTCCCGCGAGCTGCATCGACACCGGCAGGCCGGAGCCCGCGAAGCCACACGGCAGCGCGAGCGTCGGCTGGCCCGTGAGGTTGAACGGCGGCATGTTGCTCCGCGGAAACGCGAGCTCGGGATCGCACGCGACCTTGAACGGCGTCGCGGGCTTCGGCGCGGTCGGCGTCGCGAGCACGTCGACGCTCTTCATCGCCTCCGCCACGTCGGCGCAGATCTGCATCCGGACCCGCTGCGCCTGCACGTACTCGGACGCGGTCACGAGCGCGCCGGTCATGATCCGCTCGCGCAGCATCTCGCCGTACAGCTCGGGCCGCGTGCGCAGATCCTGCTCGTGGTACGCGAACGCCTCCGTGACCAGGATGAGGAAGAACGAGCGCGAGAGATCGATCGACGGGATCGTGAGATCGCGGACCTCGGCGCCGAGCGTGCGCAGCACGCCGAGCGCGTCCTCGAACCCGCGCACGACGTCGGCGTCCGCGTCCTCGAAGAAGTAGTTGCGCGGCACGCCGACGCGCAGCCCGCGCACGCTGCCGCCGAGCGCCGCGACGTAGTCGTCGACCGGCCGCGTGCTGCTCGCGGGATCGGCGGCGTCGTGGCCCGCCATGCCCTGCAGCAGATACGCGCAGTCCTCGGCCGTCCGCGCCATCGGGCCGGTGTGATCGAGCGTCCACGAGAGCGTCATCACGCCCGCGCGGCTGCAGCGGCCGTACGTCGGCTTGAGGCCGGTGATTCCGCAGAACGCCGCCGGCCCGCGGATCGAGCCGCCGGTGTCCGAGCCCGTCGCGCCGTGGACGAGCCCGGCGGAGAGCGCCGCGCCCGAGCCGCTCGACGAGCCGCCGGGGATGTGATCGGGATGCCACGGATTCTTCGCGGCGGGGAAACGGTGACCGGGCAGCTGGATGCCGAACGCGAACTCGTGCGTGATCAGCTTGCCCATCATGATCGTGCCCGCCTCGGCCCAGCGCCGCACGACGGTCGATTCCGCGTAGGGGATCCAGTCGGCGAAGAGCGCGGAGCCGCCGGTCGTGCGGATGCCGCGCGTCAGGTAGATGTCCTTGTGCCCGATCGGAATGCCGAGCAGCGGCCGCGTGTCGCCTCTCTTCAGCGCGTCTTCCGCCGCGCGCGCGTCGGCGAGCGCGCGGTCCGGCGTCGGCGTGACGAACGCGTGCAGCGCGGGGTCGAGCTTCTCGATGCGCGCGAGCAGCGCGCGCGTGACCTCGACCGGAGAGATCTCGCGCTTGCGGTAGCTCGCGCCGAGCTCGCGGATCGTCGTGTAGTGGACCGCGTCACTCATTGGCGACTCCGCGGTGCGGGCCGGCGGCGTCGAACGTCACCGCGGGCTCGAGAGGGCGCACCTTGCGCGAGTCGACACGGCGCAGCGGCGCGAGCGCGTCGCCCAGCAGCTTGTGCACCATGGAGAGGCGGTGTTCGGGAATCGGGACACCCGCGGCGGCGATGCGCGCGCGCAGCTCGTCGATCGTCAGCATGGGCAACCTCCCGGCGGAGACTGCCGCTAACGATACCTCAAGTCTGCGCGATGATTTGTGACGGCATCCGGTAGCCCGCGTCCGCCGCGGCTTGCACCCGCGCGGCGATGTCGCGCTCCACGCGCTGCACCGCCTCCCGCGAGCGCGTGTCGTCCGCGCCGAGCGTGAGCAGCGCCGGCAGCGACATCCACCAGACGAGATTCTCGTACGGCTCCTTCACGAAGTAGCGCTGCCCGTCGTGCTCGTTCGCGCCCACGAGCCACGCCGCGTCGGGATCGTCGAGCCAATCGAGCGCCGGCGCGCGAGGCGGGGCCGCGGGCTGAGGATGAGCGAGCGGGAGCCGGACACGCGCGGCGGCGCGCCAGCGGTCTTCGCCGCCGATGCCGAGCGCGCCGAACGCTTCCGCGAAGACCGCGCGCAGCCTGAGCGTCTCGAAGAGGCGCGTGGCGGCGGCGGCGGCCGCGGTGGGATCGTACGCACGGCCCAGCGCCTCGAGCGCGGCCCACGCGAGGATCAGGCCGAGCGACGCGCCGCCGCGCGCGGTGAAGAGCGCGCGCGCGTCGTCGGGCCACGGCGACTCGAACTCGGACTCCACGGCGTCGAGCGTCAGCGCGGCTTCGAGCCGCGCTTCGAACGCGCGCACGGCCCCGTCGACGTCACCGCGGAACTCGCCGCCGACGATCTCGGGCGTGCGCTTGGACAGCGCGCGGGTCTCGACGAGGAACGCGTGTACCAGATCGGACACGTCCTTCGGAGACAGCGCGGGCTCGGGCGCCGGCTCGTGCGCGCGCGCGGCGAGCGCGCCGGCGACCGCGGGATCGAGGATCGCGCGCAGCGCGGCGTGCACGGGCTCGAGCATCAGCGTCGCCATCGCGTCCTCGATGCTCGGCACGCCGCGCCCGGCGAGCCGGTCGGCGAGGAGGCCCCACGGCCGCGATCCGTCGTCGACGTGATCGCGCCAGTCGAGGAACACAAGGCAGGTGTACTCGCCGAGGTCGAGATGGAGGCCGTCGTCGGCGAGCGCGCGCGAGCGGTGCAGGTACTCGAGCCTGCTCACGGTGTCGCGACAGGTCACGAAGCCGGCGTCGTCGCGCGCGAAGCCCATCGCCTCGCCGAGCGTCTGCTGCACGATGTGCGAGGTCTCGGGCCCGGTCTTCTCCGCGTACCCGGCCGACACGCGGATCCAGCCGCGCGTGCGCGCGTACTTGTTGTGATAGACGACCAGCGAGCGCTCGAGGCCGCGCCGGTTGGAGTACGCGAACACGTTCTCGTCGACCGCGCCGTCCTCGGCGTAGAAGTCGTAGAGCCGGAAGTCGCGCGCTTCGGCGAAGAGCGCGCGCCGGTGGAGCAGCGGGGCGATCTGGTGATCGTGCCGCGCGAGCAGACCGAGGTTGGGATGCTCGTCGTAGTACGCGCGGCGGTACTCCATCCCGTAGCGCTCGGTGAAGCCCTCGAGCTGGCCGTGGCCGAACATCGGCAGCCCCGGCATCGTCGCCATCATCGTGGCGACGCCGAAGTACTTGTCGCCGTCGCCGAACTGGTCGACCGCCGTGCGCTCGTCGGGGTTGTTCATGAAGTTGACGTAGCGCTTGAGGATCTCGAGGTCGAACTCGATCGTGTTCTTGATGACCCAGCGGTACTTCGCGTTCTCCTCGTCGCGCAGCATCACCATGAACGCGCTGTTGTAGACACGGTGCATGCCGAGCGTGCGGACGAAGTACGCCTCCATGAGCCAGAACGCTTCGGCGAGCAGCAGCGTGTCCGGCGCCTCCGCGGCGACGCGGTCCACGACCTGGCGCCAGAACTCCTCGGGCATCGCGGCGTCGAACGCGGCTTTCGTGAGCGAGTGCTCGGCGCGCGACGGGATCGCGCCGCCGTGGCCCGGCTCGGGGAACCAGAGCCGCGAGAAGTGCCGCTTGGCCAGCGTCATCGCGGCGTCGAACCGGATGATGGGGAACTGCCGCGCGACCTGGAGGATCGTCTGGATCACGGCTTCGCGGACGTGCTCCTGCATGAAGTCGAGCTGCGCGGTGTCGTTCCACGGGAACTGCGTGCCGTCGTTGCCGTGATAGATGTAGCGCGTCTCGCCCGTCCACCGGTCGACCCGGCGGAAGACGACCGCCGCGTCCGACGGCTCGTAGTAGTGGTCGTCGATCTTCAGCTCGACCCGGTCGTCCGACGAGAGGTTCGGTCCCTCGAAGTGATACGCGGGGAACGGGCTCTCGGGCAGCGACAGGAAGCGGTCGGGATGCTCGATGACCCAGCGCGAGTCGATGCCCATGTGGTTCGCGACCATGTCGCTCGCGAGCCGCAGGCCGTGCGCCCTGGCGCGGTCGCGGAGGTTCTCGTACGCCGGGACGCCGCCGAGGTCCTTCGCGATCACGTAGTCGTAGAGCGAGTACGCCGACGCGACCGCCTCGGGATTGCCGCGCAGCTGCTTGATGCGCTGCGAGGCGCGGCTCCGCTCCCACAGACCGATGAGCCACAGCGCGGTGAACCCGCGCTGCTTCAGGGTCGCGAGCTCCTCGTCGGGGATCTGATCGAGCCGGTGGATGTCGCGCCCGTACGTTTTCGAAAGCTGATCGAGCCACACGTACGTGCTCTTCGCGATGAGCACCGTGCGCGCCATCCAGTCCGCGTCGTGGCTGAATCGCTCCGGCTCCGGCTCCATGGCGGAGAAGCTCGGCACCCACGCTTCCGCTTCGAGCGCCTGCGCCTGCACGCCGGCGGGATTCGGCCCGGGCGGATGGAAGCGCAGCCACACCGCGACCTGCTCTTCCTTGAGCACGTCCATCGCGAGCAGGAGCCGCTGCAGGAAGTCGCCGAGCAGCTCGGCCCAGTGGTGGCGGATGTACTCGAGCTGCCCCTCGAGCGAGTCAGGCGACGCGAGCGCCGGCGCGCGGAGCATGTCGATCAGGTTCTGGTTCTGGGGACCGAAGCGCGGACGTGACTCGAAATACTCGTGGAGCCAGCCCACGAGGTCGCGGTAGCCCGTGGCGGCGAGCGTGTCGTCCTCGAAGAGCTCGCGGAACGGGCGGAACGCGCTGTTCCTGTTCGCGAGCCAGACCGTGATCAGCTCTTCGAGCGCGATGGCGCGGTGCGGAACGCCGGCCGTCGTCCCCGTGAGCCACGCGATGGCGGACTGTTCGCCGCGGTAGACCGCGACTGTCGGAAAGTGGTCGGCGAACGCGGCAAGGGTCGCCTGTAACCGGTCGGGCCTGAGGCGCGCCTCGAACCAGCTCAGCGCGTCGAGGATGGCGCGCGGATCGCGCCGCTGACGGTAGAGCGCGAGGACGAGGTGGCTGACCTCGTCGATGAGCCCCATCGCGTTGACCGCGCCGGGGTTCACGCTGCGGTCGGGGTAATGCTCCGCGTCGCGCACGAGGTTCATGCGGTGCGCGAGGTGGCGGCTCGCCGCCATGTCCGCGAAGACGACGTTCGCGGTCACCGAGAACAGCGCGTCGGAGAAGTCGTACCGGTCGCGGGCGGACCGGGCGATGTGGAACTCGAACGTGCAGGCGTCCATGTCCCTACAGGGTATCAGGGACGATCAGCCGGGCGGTTCCTGCGGACGGCCTCCGGGTTGGTCGAGTCGGCGCCCATGTAGATGCCCTTGTCCCAGCTGCGCTTGAGCGGGTCGCGCACGTGCAGGCGCATCTTGCCGATCCCGTGGATCTCGAAGTCGACGACCTCGCCGTCCTGCAGCGGGCCGAGCCCTTCGTGGTTCGTGCCGCACGCGATGATGTCGCCGGAGTTGAGCGTCATGATCGTGGTCGCGAACTCGACCAGGCTGGGGACGAAGTGCTCCATGTCGTCGGTGTTGTAGTTGTGGCGGAGCTGGCCGTCGACCCAGAACTGCACGTGGACGTCGTTCGGGTTCGGAATCTCGTCGACGGTCGCGATGCAGGGACCGATCGGCGCGAAGGTGTCGAACGACTTGCCGAGCCAGCTCCCCGTCTTCCACGTGCGCCGGCCGTCGCCGCGCGCCGAGACGTCGATCATGCCGGTGTAGCCGAAGACGGCGCGCTGCCAGTCCTCCTTCTTCACCGACTTCGCCGGGCCCTTGATCACGAGCGCGAGCTCCGCCTCGTGCATGAAGATCCACGGCTCGGTGAACTCGGGCAGCACGATCGTGTCGCCGGGCCCGATCACCGCGTCCGGGTTCTTCAGGAACATGTTGAGCGGGCGCGCTTCCATCGCGCCGTGCTCCCAGTAGTTCGCGATGCACGCGAGGATCTTTCCCGGGCGCGGGAGCGGCGCGCGCAGGCGCACGCCGTCGAGCGGCGTCGCCTGGCCGTCGCGCGCGAGCTTCTCCAGGGACGGCCTCAGGCGATCGAAGTCGTCGATGATCCCTTGCATGGTCAGCTGCGGCGTGTAGCTCAGGCGCACCGCGTCCGCGATGCCGACGACGCCGCGCTCGGTGAGCGCTCCGGGAAGGACGTCGGCGCTGCCTGCTCGCTGAAAGAGCACGAGTCTCATGCGAGAGCACTCCCCGGCCCGAAGAAGCGGCCCTTCGGGCGCGCGTGCGCGTGCCAGTGGTCCGGGATGTTGCGCATGTGATCGTCGATGAAGTAATCGCCGACCTCGCGCGCGGCCACCTCGCCGATGCGCGCGCGCATGTGCGTGAGGTGCTCGGCCGGCGGCTCGGTGCCGTGGAAGCGCCACACGACCATCGGGACCGCGCAGATGTCACACTCGGCGATCCAGCAGACGTCGTCCTCGTGAAACCACGGCGTGATCTTCTTCGCCTGGCAGAGCATGCAGGACGGGTCGCGCGTGAACTCGGCCATCAGTAGCGGCCGCCGAGCTTGCGATGGTCCCAGCTCGCCACGCGGGTCGCCCGGAAGACGAGGCCGACGCGCTTCGACGCCTGCTGGCGCACCATCTCGGGAACCTCGCCCTCGGGCGCGCCGACGTACCGGCGCATGACCGCGGCGCCGATCCCGGCGACCTTCTCGGTGTCGCGCACGATCTCGACGTCGCACTCGAGCATCGCGCCGCGCAGCTCGTTGTAGCTGTCGCCTGCCTCGACCTGCAGCGTCGCCTGCGGCGTGCGCTCGAGGTTCTTCGTCTTCTGCGACTTCGCGAACGTCCACCCCGAGATCACGTCGCCGTCGGCGACGAACCACAGCGGCATCAGGTGCGGACGGCCGTTCGGTCCGATCGTCGCCACCGTGACGATGCGCTCTTCTTGCAGGAACCGGTGCAGCTCCTCGTCGGTCATCGCGATCGCGCTGCGTCGGGACGGCATGTCAGGTCTCCAGGCTGAGCCCGCCCCAGAGAACGGGCTCGGGTACGAGGCGCACGTCGAAGCGCTCGGCGACGGTGTCGCGGATCCGGCGCGCGAAGCCCGCGACGTCGGCGGCGCGCGCGCCCTCGTGACAGACGATCGCGAGCGTGTGGCGCGTGGAGAGGCCGACGGCGCCGGCGCGTTCGCCGCGCCGGAATCCCGCGCGCTCGATCAGCCACGCGGCCGAGAGCTTCACGGTGCCGTCGGCCTGCGCCCAGCGCGGCATCGTCGCGACGCCGGCGCGCGCGGCGACCTTGTCGGCGTGCGCGGGCGTGACGATCGGGTTCGTGAAGAACGAGCCGCAGCTCCGGCGATTCGGATCGGCGGGGTCGAGCACCATCGACTTCGCGCGGCGGATCTCGATCACGCTCTCGCGCACCCGCTCGAGCGTCGGCCGCGCCGGGCCGCGCGCCGCGAGGTGCTTCGCGAGCTCGTCGTACTTCACGGCCGGCGCGCCGCCGGGGCGCAGGCGATACGTGACGCCGAGCACGATCCAGCGCTCGGGCTCGCCGCTCTTGAAGCGGCTGTCGCGATACGCGAAGCCACACTCCGGCGCGGGAAGGCTGACCGTCTCGCCGCTCGCGCGATCGATCGCGTGCACGGTCGCGATCGTGTCGCTGACTTCCTGACCGTACGCGCCGACGTTCTGGATCGGCGTCGCGCCGACGCGGCCGGGGATGCCGCTCATGCACTCGAGGCCCGCCCAGTCGCGCGCGACGGCGCAGCGCACGAGGTCGTCCCACGGCTCGCCGGCCGCGACCGTCACCTCGACGGCGTCCGCGGTCTCGCGCCAGTCGATGCCGCGCGTGTCGACATGGATCACCAGGCCGTCGACGCCCGCGTCGTCCACCACCACGTTGGAGCCGCCGCCGAGCACGCGGAGCGGGACGTGACGCTCACGCGCCCACGCCCACGCCGCGCGCACGTCGGCGTCGTAGCGCGCGTGCACGAAGAATCGCGCCGGGCCGCCGAGCGCCATCGTGGTGTGCGGCGCGAGCGCGACGCGTTCGGCTATTTCCACGGCACGGCGGCGCCCCACGCGTTGTGGAAGGTGGTCTCGGACGTCGGCTTGCGCACGTTCGGGCCGAAGCTGCCGCGCGGATAGCCGAGCGGGATGCAGAAGTGGAACGCGACGTCCGCGGGGATCTTGAACATCGCGCGGAAGCGGTCCATCACCGACGGGTGCAGTGTCGTCGGCAGCGAGCCGATGCCGAGCGCGCGGGCGGCCAACATTAAGTTTTGGCACGCGGGGATCACGGAGTTCGCGGGGCCGTTGTTCATCGCGAGCGCGAAGACCACGGCGGGCGCGTCCTTCATCTCGTTCGCGAGCTGCGCGGCCGCGCGGTGGTTCTTGTCCGCCTCGGGAATCTCCTCGAGCTTCTTCCACGCGTGGCCTTCGTCCCTCCGCTTCGCCCACCACGCTTCGTAGTAGAGCGGGCCGAACTCGTCGTGGATCTTCCTGCGATCGGTCAGCACGAGGAAGCGCCCGACCTGGCGGTTGCCGCCGTTCGGCGCGCGCACCGCCGCCTCGACGATCGTGTGGACGTCGTCCATCGAGATCGGATCGGGCTTGAACTTGCGGATCGAGCGTTGCGTGAAGATCGCTTCGCCGAGCGGCATGTGGAGGCGCTTTTCGTCGTTCATCGATGCTCCTTCGGCAGGTAACCGAGCAAGAGGGCGTTGAGGTGGACGAGCAGGAGCTTGTTCCACGCGACGGACGCTTCGAGCGCCTCGGCCGCCGGCAGCTCGGCGGCGAAGATCCCGGCGAGCGCGCTCTGCGCGAGGCTCATCGCGCCGACCATCATCCGCGCGGGGATCGTGCCGCCGGGCCGGTCGGGACTCGACGGGCGATGGCTGTGCGAGAGCCCGATCATCAGCAGGTAGTACGCCGAGTCCTGCGTGATCGCGGCCTGCGCGGTCTCCTTCAGCCACTTCGCGAGGCTGTGCTTGCGCCGCTCGATCCGCCCGCGATCGGGCGTGCCGTCGGATCCCAGAAAGAACCGCGCGCTGTCGGGCATCGAGAGGAAGTGATCGTAGAGCGCCGTGGTCAGCTCGGCCTCGCGCGCGAGCACCAGCGGGGCGCTGCGGCGCACGACCGTCGCATCCGCTTCGGTCCAGCCGACGAAGGTGAGCGCGTCCTTCAGGAAGCCCTCCATGTCGGCGCCGGGAAGCGCGGCCGCCATCAGCCGCCCGGCGCCGGCGCGGGGACGCGCGCGGGCGCGGGAGCGCCGCGGCGTCCGACCTGGACGACCGTGAGGATCATCACGACCATGATCGCCGCCACCACGACGAACATCCCGCGCGGCGCCTCGTGATCGAGAAACCAGCCGTAGATCGGCGGCGCGATCAGGGAGCCGAGATCGAGACCGGAGTAGACGAATCCGAACACCTTGCCCGCGGAGCCGCGCGGCGTCGCCGCGCGCACGATCATGTCGCGCGCCGGGCTCGTCACGCCGATCGAGAACCCGGTCGCCGCCATGACGACGGCCAGCATCGAGAGCGGCAGCACGCCGCTCGACATCGCCAGCATGAATGCCGCCGCGGCGAGCACGCCGCACACGGCGACGAGGGTGTGGCGGTGCACGCGGTCCGCGAGGAAGCCGCCGGCGAGCAATCCGGACGCGTTGCCGAGGAGGAACGCGGTCAGCGCGCCGGCGGCGAGCGCGAGCGGCGCCGTGTAGATCATGAGGACGGCGGGCACCGCGAACGTCTGAATGCCCGTGAACGCGCCGGAGAGCAGCGCGAAGTAGCCGAACGCGATCAGGATCGGCGCCGCGAGCAGCACGCGCACGTCGGCGCCGACCGAGGGACGCGGCGCTTCGCTCGTCGCGGGCAGCGCGCGTCCGAGCCCCGGCGAGAGCCGCGCGACGACGAGCGTGACGAGCAGCGCGAAGCCCGCCGCCGCGATGAGGCTCGTCCGCCAGCCGGCGACGTGCGTGACGGGCATCACGATCGCGGGGGCCAGCACCCAGCCGAGGTTCCCGCAGATACCGTGCACGCTGTAGGCGCGCGCGACGCGGCGCGGACTCACGGTCTGGTTGAGCATCGAGTAGTCGGCGGGATGAAACACGCTGTTGCCGAGGCCCACGAGCGCCGCGATCGGGAGCAGCATCCAGTAGCTGGTCGCGAGCCCCGCGGCGGCGGTCGCGACCGCCATCAGCGTCATGCCGGAGAGCAGCACGCGGCGCGCGCCGAACCGATCGACGAGAAAGCCGGCGACGGTCTGCATGAGCCCCGACACCGTGTAGAAGACCGTCGAGATCAGCCCGAGCTGCACCCACGAGACGCCGAACTCGTCGCGCAGCAGCGGAAACAGCGGCGGAATCGTGAGCTGCAGGAAGTGGCTGACCATGTGCGCGGCGCCGATCAGCGCCATGATCCGGACGTCCGTCATGACCTCATACAGTACACTGAGAGCCCGTGCGCTCCATCGCGTTCGACCACATCGCGCTCGCGGCGCCGCGGATCGCTGATGCCGTCCCGTTTCTCGTCGGCGTGCTCGGCGGCACACCGCACAGCGGTATGCAGGGTGGCCCGGAGTTCCGCTTCGGGACGTGGCGCTACGACGGCGGCGGCAAGCTCGAGGTGATCGAGCCCGTCGGCGCCGACGGCTTTCTCCATCGCTTCCTCGCCGCGCGCGGGCCCGGCATCCATCACGTGACGTTCAAGGTGCCGAGCCTCGACGAGGCGTGTGACCGCGCGCGCGCCCGCGGCTACGAGATCGTCGGCTACGACGACTCGTACGACGACTGGAAGACGGCGTTCCTCCATCCCAAGCAGGCGCTCGGCATCGTCGTGCAATTCGCGCAGACGACCGAGAGCAACGACCCGCAGGCGTGGACGCCTCCCGCGACCGTCGCGAATCCTCCGCCGCCGGTGACCGTCGTCGGGCTCAGGATGCGGGCGAGCGACGCCGAGCGCGCGCGCGTGCAGTGGGAAGAGATCCTCCAGGGACGCCGCGTCATCCGCACCGCCACGCGCGTCGTCTATCGCTGGCCGGATTCGCCGATGTCGCTGTTCGTCGACCTCGACCGCAACGCGGACGACGGTCCGGTCACGATCGAGCTGGCGGCCACGCGACCACTGGAGCTGCCGCCGGGCCCGGTGCCGGAGCTCGGCGCGACCTTTCGGTTCTCGCAGCCGTAGCTAGGCGGAAGGACTGTTGCCCGGGCGCCCGTTCCAGCGCCCGCCGAGCTTGCGGTCGATCCGCTCGAGAAGACGGGTGTGCTCCTCGAGGTATCGCGTGTGGCGGTTCAACGTCTTGACGACCGCCAGGCCGACCGTGCGGATGTCGCGCCGGTTTTCCCGGGACTCCTGCCGCATCTCCCGGATCAGCTGCTCGAAGCGCTCGTCCGAGCGCCGGCGATCTTCCGCGTACCGGTGGCGATCCTCGACCGCCTGCTGCCGGTCCTCGACCGCCTGCCGCCGGTCCTCGGCCGCCGCCGCCTCCGCCTGTCGCCGTTCGGCGGCAAACTGCCGCCGGTCCGCGCGCATCTCGACGCGCAGATCGCGGAGCTCGGCGAGGATCGCGCGAATCCCGGGATCGAACGGCCGTGCCACGCTCCCAACCTAGTCATCACCGGCGAGGCCGTCAACGTGTCCAGTCGGATACACTCTGCGCGGGGAGGAGATCATGCTCAATCCCGGAGACAAGGCGCCCGACTTCACCGGCCGCGATCACGCCGGCAACACGATCTCGCTCGCGTCGCTGAAGGGGAAGAAGGTCGTGCTGTGGTTCTATCCGAAGGCCGACACGCCTGGTTGAACCGCGGAAGGTTGCGGGTTCCGCGACCTGAAGGCCCAGTACGACGCGAAGAACGCGGCGATCATCGGCGTCTCGTTCGACAGCCCCGCCGCCAACAAGGCATTCGCCGAGAAGTTCAGCTTCAACTTCCCGCTGCTCTGTGACACCGATCGCACGATCGGCACCGCGTACGGCGCCAACGTGGATCCGGGGAAGGGCGCGCAGCGCGTGGGCGTCGTGATCGACGAGAACGGCCGGATCAAGGAATGGCACGAGCGCGTCGACGCCCGTGCCTGGCCCGCGGAGGTCGTGAAGACGCTGTAGCTAAGCTAGACCTGACCCTTCCGGTACGAGCGCTTCGCGGCGATCTTGCCGTCGCGAAGCGCGAGGATGTCGCAGCCCTCGACCTTGTACGGCGTGCCGCCCTTCGGCGTGCCGGAGGTCAGCCACTCGACCGTGACCTGGTCCGGGTGCGCGCAGTGACGGATCTCGTCCCAGCGCACGTCCGGAATCCGGTCGAACATGCTCTCGAGGAACGCGCGCACCGCCGGCTTGCCGCTCACGCGCGTGCCCCACGGATCCTTGCCGAACGACGCTTCGAAGACGACGTCCTCGGTCATCATCTCGAGGATTCCCTCGATCGCGTGCCCGTTCCACACCTCGTTGAACCGGTTCACGAACTTCTCGCCGTCGAATGCCATCGTCGATCCCTCCTCAGCGCAGGATGCCGCGCCATTCGTAGAGGACGTCGGGCGCGCCCTCCTCGTTGCCGGTGCCGTCGCCGTACGCGATCGCCTTGAAGCCGTGCTTCTCGTAGAAGTCGCGCGCCGGCTCGTTCGTCTCGAACGCGTAGAGACGCAGGCGCGATCGCCCGCGCTTCGCCTGCTCGATGAGGCGGCCGCCGGTGCCACGCCGCTGCGCGTCCGGCCGCACGTAGAGCGAGTCGACCCACTCCCCTCGCAGCGCCATCACGCCGAGGATGTCGCCGTGACTCTCGGCCACCCACACTTCGCGCTCCACGAGCACGGTGCGCGTCCACCACGCGCGGACCTCGTCGTCGGTGTGCACGGCCCGCGGAATGAGCGCGCCGGCGCCCCGGCGGCTCGCGAGATAGACGTCCACGATCGTCGACGCCTCCTCGACGACGCCGCGCCGAACGACGATCGCGGCGGCCGTCGGCATCACGTCAGCGCAGGGTCTCGCGCGGAAGGTCGAGCACGCGATCGGCCAGCGTGGCGAGCATCGCCCACTGCGCCTCGTGATTCTTCGTGGCGCCGACGTCCTCCGCGACGACCGTGTCGAGCAGGACGTACTGCGCGCCCATCTCGAGCATCGCGGCGAGATCGCGGCGGACCTGGTCGAGCGTGCCGTGACCCATCACGCGGCCGTCGTCGCTCACCGGCGTCTCGGTGAGGCGCAGCAACATCCGGGGACAGAACGCGGGAACGGGGCGCTGCGCCTCGTCGGCCATCTTGCGCAGCCGCGGCAGCGCCTCGCGCAGGAACGGCAGCTTCACGCGGATCGGGTGCCACGCGTCACCGTGCACGACCGCGCGCCTCATCGCGGCGTCGCTGCCGCCGCCGACCCAGATCGGCGGCGTACGGATCGGCCGCGGGCGCGTGTCGACGTCGCGGAAGCGGACGAAGCGGCCCTCGAACGACGCCACGTCCTGCGTCCAGCACGCCTTGATCGCGTCGAGGTACTCGTTCGTCATCGCGCCGCGCTTCTCGAACGGCACGCCGATCGCCTCGAACTCCTGCCGCGCCCAGCCGACGCCGACGCCGAAGATGAACCGGCCGCCGCAGAACCGATCGATCTGCGCGGTCATGCGCGCGGTCTCCAGCGGGTGACGGTAGGGCACGATGATGACCGTCGTGCCCAGCTCGATCTTTCGCGCCTTCGCGGCGAGCCACCCGAGCGTGGTGAACGGCTCGTAGAACGGCGCCGGGTAACGGCTCGACACGTCCGGCGTGATCGCCACGTGGTCCGAGGTCATCACGAGGTGATAGCCGAGCGCCTCCGCGAGCCGCGTCCAGCGCAGCATCGCCTCGACGCTGCCGCCCGGTCCGAAATTGATGAGATTGATTCCGATCTTCATGTGCGGCGTAGCCTATCATGCGGTGGATGGCGTCGCGTCTGCCCGCCCGCTACCGGGAGATCCGCGCCACCACCGAAGCGCTCTGCCGCCCGCTGCAGGTCGAGGACTTCGTGCTGCAGGCCATGCCCGACGCGAGCCCCACGCGATGGCACCTCGCGCACGTCACCTGGTTCTTCGAGACCTTCGTCCTCGAGCGCCACGCGCCGGGCTATCGGGCGTTCGACCCGCGCTTTTGCGTGCTGTTCAACTCGTACTACAACGCGGTGGGCCCGCAGTTCACGCGCGCGGCACGCGGTCACCTCTCGCGGCCGACGGTCGCCGAGGTGTACGCCTATCGCGCCCACGTCGATCGATCGATGGCCGCCGTCCTGTGCTCCGACGTGCCGGGCGACGTCACGTCGCCGGTCGAGCTCGGCCTCCAGCACGAGCAGCAGCACTAGGAGCTGATCGTCACCGACATCAAGTTCAACCTCAGCGTCAATCCGTTGCGGCCTCACTGCTCGGCCTCGACTTGATGAAGGACGCGCGCGTCCCGCAGCCGGCCTACGACGACGCCGCCGGGGTCACCGCCGCGTTCAACCGCAACGTCCTGCGCGTGATCAACCGCGAGCTCGACGCGGACTTCGTCCCCGAGCGCTTCCGCCACGTGGCCCGCGTGGATGAAGACGCGGCGCGAGTGGAAATGCACCTCGTCGCCGACGCGCCGCAGACCGTGCGCCTGCGCGCGCTGGACCTCACGCTGCCGCTCGCCGGGGGCGACGACATCTGGACGGAGAGCTCGTACAAGTTCACGCGCGCCGGCGCGGAGGCGATGCTCGCCGCGGCCGGCTTCGCGGTCGAGCGCTGGCTGACCGATCCGGCGCGGCAGTTCGCGGTCGTCGTCGCGGCTCCGGGGCCGTGACCCCAAAGCCCGGGCGGCTCTACGTCCACGACGATCTCACCGAGATAGCGGGACAGCTCCACGAACGGTGTCCCGACGCGCGGCCGCTCGTCGCCGCGCTCTTCGCGGCGATGGGCCGCGAGCCGCACGTGGCCGTGCTCTCGCTGGGTGAACAGCTCGCGGGAGCGCTCGCGCAGGGGACGTTCGCTCCGTTCGCGACGACGATCGCGATCGGCGGCGCCGGCGAGCGCGTCGCCGCCCGGCTGCACGCGCGCGCGGGCTGGTTCCCCTCGGTCATCCGCGGCGACGTGCGGCGCGAGGAGGACGGCACGGGCGACTACGTGCTGACGAGCCCGGCGCCGCTTGCGGACCAGCTCGCCGTCGTCACGACGGGCGGCGCCGTCGCCGACGACACGCTGTTCACGGGATTGACGATGCGCTCGGTGCTCTCGGCGCTGCCGCGCGGCGTGCTCGAGAGGACGCACGCGTTCTGCCTTCGCGGAGTCGCGGAATCGATCCCGGCGATCCAGCGGCTCTGCCCGATCACCGTGGGCTTCGCGGCACCCGGTCGCATCCTGGACGACGTCAGCTTCATCAACGCGAGCGGTCTCGTGCGCCGCGGCGCGATCCGTCGCGTCGGCGCGCCGCCGCTCGCGCTCTTCGAGCGCGAGGAGTGGATGGCCGCGTGGTTCCCGCGCTCGCGCGACGAGGTCATGACGCTGTGCCGCCGGCTGCACGGTATGATCGACGCCGGAGGCCGGCCATGACCATCGTGCTCGAACGAATCCACCCGCGGTTCGGCGCGCGGATCGCCGGCGTGGATCTGCGGCACCCGCTCGACGGCGTCACCTTCAAGACGATCTTCGAGGCCTTCAACGAGTACTCGGTGCTCGTGTTTCCCGGCCAGCGGCTGAGCGACGCGGAGCAGATCGACTTCAGCCGGCGCTTCGGCCCGCTGGAAGAGACGATCAAGGGCATCGCGCACAACCCGAACGTCAAGCCCGAGATCGCGTTCCTCGCCAACATCGATCCCGACGGCAACCTCATCGATCCGAACGACAAGCGGATGATCTATCACTCCGCGAACCAGATGTGGCACACCGACAGCTCGTTCAAGCGCGTGCCCGCGCTCGCCTCCGCGCTGTCGGGCCGCGAGGTGCCGCCGGAGGGCGGGCAGACGGAGTTCGCGAGCATGCGCGTCGCGTACGAGCGTCTGCCGGAGGAGCGCCGGCGGTGGCTCGAGGGCAAGATCGCGATCCACAGCTTCGCCTACTCGCGCGGGCTGATGGGCAAGGGCTTGCTGCGCCCGGAGGACGAAGCGCAGGTGCCGCCCGTCGAGCAGGTGATGGTCCGGACGAACCCGGTGAACGGGCGCAAGTCGATCTACGTCGCGTCGCACGCCTCGCACATCGTCGGGATGCCGATCGAGGAAGGCCGCGCGATCATTCGCGAGCTCGTCGAGCTCACCACGCGGCCCGACGACGTGTACCAGCACGTGTGGACGGCGGGTGACCTCGTGATGTGGGACAACCGCTGCATGCTGCACCGCGGGCGGCCGTGGGACGGGACGAAGTACCGCCGGGTGATGCATCGCACCACCGTCGCGGGCGTCGCCCCGACCGTGCCGGACGAGTTAGTCGCCGGAGGGCGAACTTGACGTTCCCGGAGCCCCCCATCTCTTTAATTCGATAGGCTGGCCGTGCGGGGTCTCGGCGGCGGCCTGCGCCCACTCGTCGCGGCGCACCGCCATCTCGCCGTCGAGCACGAGCCGCTTGTCGGCGACGAGCTTCTCGAGCGCCGCGAGCCAGAGCTCGTAGTAGCGTGAGCCGTCATCCCGCTCGCGCGCGGCGGCGATCTCGACGGACAGCCGCTCCGCCCATTCCTTCCAGGTGAAGTGCCCGCGCTCGTAGAGCGCGAGCGTCATCCCGAACGCCTGCGCCTCCCACGGCGCGCGGAAGACCGGGCCTTCCTCGTCACGCGGCAGCGCGGGCAGCGCGCCCAGCTCGGCGCCGTACGGGCTGACGTCGGCGCTCATGCGAGATCCAGGTAGTCGTCCCAGAGGTCGATGTGGACGAACTCGTTCGCGGGCGCTTCGGGACCCCACAGCTCGCGCGCGTCGAAGCGCACGCTGTAGCAGTGCTGCGGCTTCTTGTCCCGGCGCGCGGCGTTCGTGTCGGGGAACACGAACACGCCGTGGTCGCGATCGATCCTGCCGGTCTTCGCGCGCGCGTAGCGCGGCAGGCGCGTGTGCCCGAGCGGATGATTGTTGCGCGTGCGCACGCGATCGCCCGCCTTGAAGCGCGGCGGCATCTCGACGTCCACGCGGAACGGGTTGCCGGTGCTCAGCAGGCGCTCCTGCTCCCCGGGCCCGATGACCTTCACGCCGGCCGCGGGTTTCCACTCGCGCGGCGGCGCCGGCGTCTCGCCCGCCTTCACGGCGGCCACGCGCGCTTCGATCTCGTCGCGCGTGAGCAGCCCCTGCTCGACGAGCATGTGCTCGAGGCCCCAGAGCCAGTGCTCGTAGTAGGAGGTCGCGAGATATTCGGCGGGCGGCATCACCTCGCGCGAGTGGCGCGACATGTCGATGTTCCACTTGCCGAGGAAGCCGGTCGACACGGTGAGCGCGAACGTGCGGCGCTCCCACTCGCTGTGGAACACGGGCTCGTTCGGCTCCGGCTCGACGGGGCCGAAGCCGTGCATGCCGCCCATGTCGTGCACGCCGTTCATCGCGCCGGGCCTCCGACGACGCCGGTGCCGATCATCGAGTCCCGCGTCACGAGGTCGGCGAGCTGCTCCTCGCTCATGCCCTCGGTCCCCGCGGGGCGCATCGGCAGCACGAGGTAGCGCAGCTCCGCGGTCGAGTCCCACACGCGGATCTCGGTCCCTGCCGGCAGCGTGACGCCGAAGTCCTTGAGGACGCCGCGCGGATCGATCACCGCGCGCGAGCGGTACGGCGCCGACTTGTACCAGACCGGCGGCAGCCCGAGCACCGGCCACGGGTAGCAGGAGCACAGCGTGCACACGACCATATTGTGGACCCCGGGCGTGTTCTCGACCGCCACCATGTTCTCGCCCTGGCGCCCGGTGTATCCGAACTCAGCCATCGCGGCCGAGGTGTCCTCGAGCAGTCGCCGCTTGAACGCGGGATCGACCCACGCGCGCGCGACGACGCGCGCGCCGTTGCGCGGGCCGACCTTCGTCTCGTAGCGGTCGATGAGCTGGTCGAGCGCCGACGGATCGACGAGTCCCTTCTCGACCAGCAGCGACTCCAGCGCCTTGACGCGGAGCGCGGGGCCGGTCAGCGGGGCGTCGTGCTCGCCCGGGTGATCGTGGTCGTGGTCATGATCGTGGTCGTGATCGTGGCTCATGGTGGCCCACATGGTATCGCAGCGTAAGATGGTCGCGGAGGGACCCCAATGAGAGCCATCGTGTCGTGCGTTCTCGCCGTGCTTCTGACGGCCGCCGTTCCCGCGTTCGCCGCCGATCCGAAGACGGAAGAGGAGAAGGTCCTCTACGCGCTCGGGATGATCGTCAGCCAGAACCTCGCGTCGTTCAATCTGACCGAGGCGGAGCTGAAGATGGTCGAGCAGGGGATGACCGACGGCGCGCTCAAGAAGGGCAAGGTCGATCTCCAGGCGTACGGGCCGAAGATCCAGGAGCTCCAGAAGACGCGCATGATCGCGATCGCCGCGCAGGAGAAGAAGGCGGGCGACGCCTTCGTCGCGAAAGCCGCCGCCGAGAAGGACGCGAAGAAGCTGCCGTCAGGCGTGGTGATCAGCACCATCAAGCCGGGCACGGGCCCGTCGCCCGCCGCCACCGACAAGGTGAAGGTCCACTATCACGGCACGCTGACCGACGGCACGGTGTTCGACAGCTCCGTGCAGCGCGGCGAGCCCGCGACGTTCCCACTGAACCAGGTGATCAAGTGCTGGACCGAAGGCGTCCAGCAGATGAAGGTCGGCGGCAAGAGCCGCCTCGTGTGTCCCGCCGACGTCGCCTACGGCGAGCGCGGCGCGCCGCCGCGCATCAAGCCCGGCGCGACGTTGGTCTTCGAGGTGGAGCTGCTCGGCATCGAGAAGTAGCCGTCACGCGCGCTCCGCGATCTCCTTCAGCTTCTGGAAGTTCAGATAGCGGCGGCGGTTGGCCTCCGGCATTTTTGACAGGTCCGGGGGCTCCGCCACCGTCAAGCCGTACGCGGGATACTTCGGGATGTCGGCATCGGCGAGCGGCGCCATCGCCTGCTTGCGCGCGAACGCCGCCGCCACGTAGGGCGCCAGCTCCGCGTCCTTCTTCGCCACGCGCTCGGCCTCGCGCTCCTTGAACTCCGGCATCACGCTCCGCGCGAAGAGCTCGAGCGACTCGCAGATGTGCTCGTGGCGATTCTTGCCGCCCTGCTGGATGAAGATCGTCTGGTCCACCCCGGCCGCCTGGAATTCACGCAGCGCGAGGCGCAGCTCGTCCGGCGTGCCGATGCAGCCGGTGCCGCCGCCGAGCGCGTCCGTTCCGACCTGATCGCGCACCGCTTCGAACTTCTTCCAGATGTCGGTGCGGCCCGGCGTGTGCGTGCCGAACACGTAGTGATGGCCGAGCGCGAACTGGAAGAACCGGAAGCCGTCGCTACCCCGGCGCCGCGCCTCCTCGGCGCTCTCGTGACACGAGAAGCCGGTCACCATCGCGATGTTCGGGTTCACCGCGTGGCCGATCGGCACGCACTCCTTCTTGAACGTCTCGTAGTAGTCGCTCACCCAGTGCCGCGCCTCGCTCGGGTCGATGAACGCGAACGTCAGCGCGCCGATGCCGAGCTGCGCAGCCAGGTGGATCGTCTCGCGGTTCGAGCACGCGACCCAGAGCGGCGGATGCGGCTTCTGCACGGGCTTCGGCACCACGTTGCGCACCGGCATCGAGAAGTACTTGCCGTGGAACCCGGGGTACGGGTCCATCACCATCATGTTCGCGACCTGCTCGACCGTCTCGCGCCACATCGCGCGCCGCTCCGCCGGATTCACGCCGAAGCCTTCGAGCTCCGCACGCGACGCCGATTCGCCCGTGCCCCAGTCGACCCGTCCGTTGGAGACGAGATCGAGCGTGGCGACCCGTTCAGCAATGCGCGCGGGATGGTTGTAGCCCGGCGGCATCAGCACGATGCCGTGGCCGAGACGGATCCGTCGCGTGCGCTGCGACGCCGCGGCCAGGAACACCTCGGGCGCGGAGGAGTGCGAGTACTCCTCGAGGAAGTGGTGCTCGACCTCCCACGCGTGGTCGATGCCGAGACGATCGGCCAGCTCGACCTGGTCGAGCGCGTCCTGGAACAGGCGTTGCTCGCTGTCAGGTGCCCACGGCCGCGGAAGCTGGTGCTCGTAGAAGATCCCGAATCGCATTGCGGCATGGTAGCCCAGAAGCCCGTCGCGCTCTGCGGTATGCTGGCGCCCCTATGACCCAGGACATCTCCGACGACGCCGTCGGCGAGCGCGTGAAGACGGTGCTCGGCGGGCTCGGCGTGCCGTTCGAGGTCATGACGATCGATCCCGCGTTCGCGGACACCGCGCAGTTCTGCGCGCAGTACGGGATCCCGCTCGACCAGTCGGCGAACACGATCATCGTGGTCTCGAAGAAGGAGCCGCGCGAGTACTGCGCGTGCCTCGTGCTCGCCACCACGCGCCTCGACGTGAACCGCGCGGTGCGGAAGCTCATGAACGCCTCGCGCGTGTCGTTCGCGAGCGCGGACGAGACGAAGGCGCTCACCGGCATGATGATCGGCGGCGTCACCGTCTTCGCGCTGCCCGAGGGTCTGCCGATCTACGTCGACGAGCGCGTGATGGCGCCGGACTGGATCATCGTCGGCGGCGGCGGGCGGTCGACCAAGATCAAGCTGGCGCCGGACGCGCTGCGACGTCTCCCGAACGTCACGGTGGTGAGCGGTCTCGCGGGCGAGGCGCCGCAGACAGGGAGCGCGTGATGACACCGGAGCGGTTTGCGAAGGGCATGACGTGGGACGAGTATCTGAAGTTCACCGGCAGCCCGGAGAACCTCGCGCGTGAAGGCATCGACGTGCGCCGCGGCATGGGCGTGCTCGAGCGCCGTCTCGACTGGAGCGGCTACCTCCGCGACCGTTACGCGAACGCGCGGATCGGCGCGGCGGAGACCTCGTCGATCAGGTGGCTCGCGGCGCAGCCCGGCGGCCCCGCGAAGGTGCTCGTGATCTGCGAGGACTGGTCGTCCGACGTGCGCCGTGACATCCCCTATCTCGCGCGGCTGGCCGAGGCGGGCGGCCTCGACCTCCGGATCTTTCCGCGCGACGGCGTGAAGATCGTGATGAAAGGTCTGCCCGAGCCCGGCGAGTCGCCGAACGCCGACCTCATGCGCGAGTACGCGAACGAGAAGAACGGGCAGACGTTCGCGACGATCCCGGTCGCGGTCTTCTTCGCGAAGGACTTCACCGAGCTCCATCGCTACGTCGAGTACCCCTTCGTGTACCGGAAGGAGCGTCTCTACGGACACCACCGCGCGCCGCGCGCGGGCGAGAGCGCCGGCGAGACGAGGGCGCGCGCCGGACGCGACATCGGCGCGATGTTCGATTCGCCGTTCTTCGACGTGTGGGCGCACGGCGCGATCGCCGAGATCATCAGCGCCCTCTACGAGCGGCTCGTGATTGGAGGACACCGTGGCTGACGCGCGCGTGACAGCGGAGCGGTTCGCGAAGGGCATGACGTTCGACGAATATCTGAGATACGTCGGCAGTCCCGAAAACCTCGCGCGCGAGGCGTTCGGCGGCGTCTACCTGCCGGACGGCGGCGCCGCGCACGGCGGGCCGCGCAAGGACAACAGCGCGATCTTCCGCGACCGCTACGCGAAGGCGCGCCTCACCGAGCAGCAGGCGGCCGCCATCAAGTGGCTCGCCGCGCAGCCGAACGGTCCCGCGAAGATCCTCGTGATCTCCGAGGACTGGTCGTCCGACTGCCGCCGCGACGTTCCGTGGCTCGCGCGGCTCGCGGAAGCCGGCGGCCTCGAGCTGCGCATCTTCAATCGCGACGGCCGGAAGGTTCTCGGGCAGCGCCGCCCGGACATCGCGAAGTATCCGGACTCGAGCCACGACCTGATGGTCCAGGTCCTCAAGAAGGACGAGCGCGGCGAGTGGGCGTCGCTGCCGGTCGCCGTCGTCTTCACGAAGGACATGAAGGAGCTGCACCGGTACATCGAGTTCCCCGCGATCTACCGCAAGGACTGGGTGCGCGGGCAGCAGAACGCCGCGCGTCCCGGGGAGAGCGCGGACCAGACGAAGGATCGCGCCGCGAAAGATTTCCTCGCGCTGCAGGCGTCGCCGTTCTTCGACATCTGGGCGTCGGCCGGGATCGACGAGATCCTGAGCGGCCTGCACGAGCGCGTGCTCGGCAAGTGACCGACGCGGCGCGTGCCGTCAGCGACGCCGAGATCCTCGCGCGCGTCCAGGCGCGTGCCGGGAGCAATCTGTTCTGGCGCTACCTCGGCGTGAGCGTGGTCGGCGCGAAGCCGGGGTGGATCCGGCTGCGCGTGCCGGTGCGCGACGAGATCACGAACGCCTCCGGCGCGCCCGTGCACGGGGGCGTCTACAGCGCGCTCGTCGACATGGCCGTCGGCGGCGCGCTCGGCACGCTGAGCGAGTCGTCCGAGGGCGGCGTCGGCCAGACGACGCTCGACCTAAACGTGAGCTACCTCGCCGGGGTGCGCGACGGCGAGATCTTCGCCGAAGGCCGGATCCTGCGCGCCGGCCGCACCATCGCCTTCGGCGAGGTGACGATTTCCGACGGCGGCGGCCAGACGCTGGCGGTCGGCCGCGCGACCTACATGATCCTCGCCAAGCGGTCCTGAAGCGGCCGCGAAAGGAGCGCCCGTGTCACGCATCGTGTTCTCGCCCAACATCCTGCCCAAAGAGATCGTCGACCAGGCCGTCGCGATGGCGCCCAGCAACTTCGACATGGTCGTCGCCGACTTTCCGACGCCCGCGTTCAACGAGGCCGTGAAGGACGCCGAGTTCTTCGTCGGCTTCGTGCGCGGCGGCTTCGACGACGCGTTCTACAAGAGCGCGCCCAATCTGAAGCTGATCCAGCTCATCAGCGCCGGCTACGACCGGGTCGACATCGAGGCGGCGCGCCGGGCGAAGGTGCTCGTCGCGAACAACGGCGGCGCGAACGCGATCTCGGTGGCCGAGCACACGATGCTGCTGATCCTCTCGACCATGAAGAAGCTCGCCGACCTCCACGAGAAGTGCATGGACGGCAAGTGGCGCGTGGGCGACTTCTCGCAGAATCGCCTGTTCGAGCTGCACGGCAAGACGCTCGGCATCGTCGGGCTCGGCAACATCGGCAAGAAGGTCGCGCGCCGCGCGCAGGCGTTCGGCATGAGCGTCATCTACTACGACATCCTGCGGCTCACCGAGGCGGAGGAAGACTCGCTCGGCGTGCGGTTCGCGCTCTTCGACGAAGTGCTCAAGACCGCGGACGTCGTCTCGCTGCACACGCCGCTCACGCCGCTCACGCGCAACATGATGGACGCGCGCGCTTTCGGGCTCATGAAGCCCACCGCGTTCTTCGTCAACACGTGCCGCGGCCCGGTCGTCGACGAGGAGGCGTTGTTCCAGGCGCTGGTCACCAGCCGGATCATGGGCGCCGGCCTGGACGTGATGGCGCAGGAGCCGCCGCCGGCGGACCACAAGTTCTTCAACCTGAAGAACGTCACGATCACCCCGCACATGGCGGGCCCGACGGTCGAGAACTGGGAGCGCGCGTTCCGCAACGCGTACGACAACATCCAGCGCGTCGCCGCCGGCCGCCCGGCGTCGTGGGTGATCCCGGAGCTCAGATAGCGGTGGACTTCGCGTTCACGCCCGAGCAGGACGAGCTGGCGCGCACCGTGCGCGCCTTCGCGGCGCGCGAGCTGGCGCCGCGCTCGCGCGAGTGGGACCGCGCCGGCGAGTTCCCGTTCGCGGCGTGGCGCCGCATGGGCGAGCTCGGCCTGCTCGGGCTTCGCATCCCGGTCGAGTACGGCGGTGTCGACGCCGACTTCACGATGCTCGGCATCGCGATGGAGGAGACGGCGCGCGGCGATTTTTCCTGCACGTACGGCATCCAGCTCGCCGCGCTCGCCGGCGAGATTCTCGGCAAGAACGGCGATCCCGACGTCTGCCGCCGGTGGCTGCCGCGCGTGGCGAGCGGTGAATCGCCGATGGCGCTCGCGCTCACCGAGCCGTCGGCCGGCTCGGACGCCGCCGCGCTCGCGTGCCGCGCGCGCCGCGACGGCGGCGAGTGGGTCATCACCGGCGAGAAGTCGGGCATCAGCCTCGGCATGGCCGCGCACGCGGCGATCGTCTTCGCGCGCAGCGGCGGCGCGCGAAGTAAAGGCGTCAGCGCGTTCCTCGTGCCGCTCGACGCGCGCGGCGTGTCGCGCAGCGCGCTCCGCGATATGGGCTCGCACGCCGTCGGCCGCGCGGTGCTGAGCTTCGACGGCGTGCACGTGCCCGCGTCGCACCTGATCGGCACCGAGGGCACCGGGTTCCACCAGGTGATGCGCGGCTTCGACTACAACCGGGTCGCCATCGCGCTCGCGTGCCTCGGGATCGCGCAGGTGTCGCTCGAGGAGACGATGGCGTACGTGAAGGAGCGCACCACCTTCGGTTCTCCGCTCGCGCGCTACGAGGGTGTGACGTTCCCGATCGCGGAGGCCGCGACGCAGCTCGAGGCCGCGCGCGTGTTCAGCTATCGGGCCCTGTGGCTCGCGGATCGCGGCCAGCCCCACACCAAGGAAGCGGCGATGGTGAAGTGGTGGGCGCCGAAGATCGCGCGCGAGACCATCCACCAGTGCCTGCTGCTGCACGGCCACTACGGCTACACGGACGAGCTGCCGTTCGAGCAGCGGCTGCGCGACGTCATCGGGCTCGAGATCGGCGACGGCAGCGCGGAGATCATGAAGATCGTCGTCGCGCGCGAGCTCATGGGGCGCGAGACTCTCCCGTATTGAGCACGCCCGCCCCGCGAGGCTCGCCCGCTCCGCGAGACGCCAGAGTCGCGCTGGTCACGGGTGGCACGCGCGGGTTCGGGCGCGGGATCGCGCTGCGGCTCGCCGCCGACGGCGCGGACTGCGCGATCACGTATCGCACGCGCGGGGAGCTCGCGAAGACCGTCGTCGCCGAGATCGAAGCGCTCGGGCGCCGCGGTCTCGCGGTGCCGCTCGCGCTCGAGGAGCCCGCGCAAGTCCCGGGCGCCGTCGCGAAGGTGGTCGAGACGTTCGGCCGCATCGACGTGCTCGTCGCCAACGCCGCCGCGACCGCGTTCCGGCCGATCGTCGAGCAGAAGCCGCACAACGTCGAGAAGACGCTGGCGATCTCCGTCCACTCGTTCATCTCCGCGGTGCAGGAGGCGGCGCCGCACATGGCGGACGGCGGCCGCATCGTGGTCGTCTCCGGCATCGACAGCCACCAGGCCATGGCCGGACACGGCGTGCTCGGCGCGGCGAAGGCGGCGATGGAGAGCCTCGTGCGCGTCCTCGCGCTCGAGCTCGGGCCGCGCGGCATCACCGTGAACGCCGTGAGCCCCGGGCTCGTCGACACCGAGTCGTCACGCATCTACATCGAGCGCGGGCTTGGCCAGCCGTGGGACGCCGCGGCGGCGCGGATGATCGCGGCCACGCCCGTGCGCCGGCTCGGCACGATCGACGACGTCGCGTCGCTGGTCGCGTACCTCGCGTCGCCCGCGGCCGGGTTCCTGACCGGCCAGACGATCCTCCTCGACGGCGGGCTCACGATGGTGTCGCCGCTGCAGCGGCTGGTGGACGCGCCGTGACGACCGTTCGTCTCGAGCGCGCCGGCGCGGTCGCGCACGTCGTCCTCGATCGGCCCGCGCAGCTCAACGCCGTCAGCCCGGAGCTGCTGCGCGACCTCGACGTGGCGTGTGACGCGATCGAGCGCGACAGCGCCGTGCGCGTCGTGGCGCTCACCGGCGCCGGCCGCGCGTTCTGCGCGGGCGCCGACCTCCACGTGGTCGAAGAGCTCGCGCCCGACCCGGCGCGCTGGGCCGAGTTCATGGACCTGTGGCATCGCGTCTTCGACCGCATCGAGCGCCTCGCGCAACCGGTGATCGCCGGCGTGCACGGTGTGGCGCTCGCGGGCGGCCTCGAGCTGCTGCTCGTGTGCGATCTCGTCGTCTGCGACGAGGACGCGCGCCTCGGCGATCAGCACGCGAACTTCGCGCTGGTCGCCGGCGGCGGAGGCAGTCAGCGGCTGCCGCGCCTCATCGGCGCCCGGCGCGCGAAGGAGCTGATGCTGCTCGGCGGCTGGCTGGACGCGCGACAGGCGCTGGCGTGGGGCCTCGTGAATCGCGTGGTGCCGGCGGGCACGGTCGAAGCCGCCACGAAAAGCCTCGCCGCCGAGCTCGCGTCGAAGAGCGGCGCCGCGAGCCGCGCGGTGAAGCGGCTCGTCGACCGCGGCCTCGACCTCACCCTGCGCGACGGACTCGAGCTCGAGAAGCGGATCGTGGCGGAGCACATGCGCACGGACGACGCGGCGGCCGGGCTGCGCGCGTTCCGCGAGCGCGCGCGCATCACGAAGGAGAGATCATGAGCACGATGCGGCTGGGCGGCGTCGACATCATTCGCGTGGTCGAGATCCCGCGCTCCACCTATCCCACGACCGACATGCTGCCGACCTCCGACGCGGCCGCGATCGCGCACCATCGCGCCGGATGGCTGGGCGCGTTCTACGACGCGAGCACGGGCGACCTCGGCTCGCGCATCCAGAGCTACGTCGTGCGCACGCCGGACGAGACCGTCGTCATCGACACGTGCGTCGGCAACGACAAGGCGCGCGAGAACCCGCTCTGGAACAGGCGGCAGGGCACCTGGCTCGACGATCTCCGCGCCGCCGGCGTCTCGCCGGAGAGCGTCGACTACGTCCTCTGCACGCACATGCACGTCGACCACGTCGGGTGGAACACGCGGCTGGAAAGCGGGAAATGGACGCCGACCTTTCCGCGCGCGACCTACGTCTTCGTCGGCGAGGAGTGGGAGTTCTGGAACCACGAGCGTCAGAGCGGGCGCGACCACGACGGGTGCATCGACGACAGCGTGCTGCCGATCGTCGAAGCGGGCCGCGCGCGCCTGGTGGACTCGTCGGCCGCGATCGGGAAATACCTGCGCTTCGAGCCGACGCCGGGCCACACGCCGGGCCACGCGTGCGTGCGGTTGACGACGCCCGCCGGCGTCGCGGTCTTCTCCGGCGACCTCATGCATCGCGTGGTGCAGGTGGCGGAGCCGCAGTGGTCGAGCCGGTTCTGCTACGACGGCGCGCGGGCGGCGACGACGCGCCGCGCGTTCGTCGAGCAGCAGGCCGACAGCGGCACGCTCGTGTGCGCCGCGCACTTTCCGACACCGGGCTACGTCGTCAGGGCGGACGGCGGCTATCGCTTCGAGGCGAAGAACGGCTGAGCGCCGCGTGCCGATCACGGTCTTCGAGGCGTTTCGCGACACCGCCGCCGCGCACGCGAGCCAGGTCTTTCTCTGCGTTCCCGCGGCGCCGGCGCGTGCGTACCACGCCGCCGGCCTCGAGCTCTCCTACCGCGAGGTCGAGGCGCGGGTGCTCGACCTGCGCGACCGCTATCGTGCCGCGGGATACGGCCACGGGCATCGCGTCGCGCTGCTCCTCGAGAACCGGCCCGAGTTCTTCGTCCACTACCTCGCGCTGAACGCGCTCGGCTCGGGCATCGTGCCCGTCAATCCCAACTACCGGCACGACGAGATGCTCTACCAGATGGATCACTCCGGGGCCGATCTGGCGGTGGTGCTGGGCGCGCGCGTCGCCAACCTCGAGCGCGTGGCGCGGGAGCGCGCGAAGCCGCTGCCGGTCGTCGCGGCGGAAGCGTTGCCGGCCGAGCTGCCGCGAGCCGGCGCCGCGCCGCGTGGCGACGCGCCCGGCCTCGCGACCGAATGCAGCCTGCTCTACACGTCGGGCACGACCGGGCGTCCGAAAGGATGCGTCCTCACCAACTTCTACTATCTGAACGCGGGCGCCTGGTATCGGAAGCTCGGCGGGCGCGTCGAGATCCGCGAGCGGCTCGAGCGCTTCTACAACCCGCTGCCGCTCTTCCACATGAATCACCAGGCCGTCACCGCGACGGCGGCGATCCTCACCGCGAACTGTCTCGTGCTTCCCGAGCGCTTCAGCCCGACGCGCTGGTGGCCCGAGATCATCGCGACCGGCGCGACGATCGTGCACTACCTCGGTGTCGTGCCGCCGCTGCTGCTCAACCAGCCGCCGTCGGCGGACGACCGCGCGCATCGCGTGCGCTTCGGCTTCGGCGCCGGCGTCGAGCCCGAGCTGCATGGGCGCTTCGAAGAGCGCTTCGGCTTCCCGCTGATCGAAGTGTGGGGCATGACGGAGACGGGACGGACCTACGGCGATTGCCACGAGCCGCGGCAGGTGACGACGCGCGCGTTCGGGCGGCCGTTCGGCGGATTCGAGGCGAAGGTGGTCGACGACAGGGATCAGGACGTCGCGCCGGACGTCGAGGGCGAGCTGCTCGTGCGCTGGGGCGGGCCGGAGGGCCCGCGACACGGGTTCTTCTCCGGATATCTGAAGAACGCGGAAGCGACCGAGGAGGCGTGGCGCGGCGGCTGGTTCCACACCGGCGACGTCGTGCGGCGCGCCGCGGACGGCATGCTGTACTTCGTCGACCGCAAGAAGAACATCATCCGCCGCTCCGGTGAGAACATCGCCGCGGCGGAAGTCGAGGCCACGCTGCAGGCGCACGACGCGGTGGCGCAGGTCGCGGTGCTCGCGGTGCCCGACGAGCTGCGCGAGGAAGAAGTGATGGCGTGCGTCGTCGCGATGCCGGGCGTCGTCGCGGATCTGGCGCTCGCGTCGGCGCTCGTGGAGTGGAGTCTCGCGCGCCTCGCGTACTTCAAGGCGCCGGGCTGGATCCTGTTCGTGCCGTCGCTGCCGACGACCGGCACGCAGAAAGTGCAGAAGGCGCAGATCTTCCCGCGCGGCGTCGATCCCCGGACGGAGCCCGGCGCGTTCGATCTGCGCGCGACGAAGAAGCGCGGCTGAAAGGTTGCTGCAGGACGGTGTCAGTCGAGCGACAATTGGCGCCTATGACCGCGGGAACCGTGCCGGTCGAAGTCGTGGCGTGGGTGACGAAGTTCGTCGGAGGCAATGGATCGCAGCGGCGCGTGTTCGACGAGCCGGCGGGCCCGGACGCGACGGTGCGCTCGGTGCTGCGCGGGCTCAGCGCGCGCTTTCCGGAGCTGCATCACGCGCTGTGGACTGACGGAGAGATCGGCCCGCACGTGGAGGTCCTCGTCAACGACGCGGTGCTCGGCGTGAGCCACGAGCTCGATTCTCCGGTGAAGCAGGGCGATCGCATCGCGCTCGTCGGCGCGTACCTCGGCGGTGGCGCGTGAAGCTGACGATCGACGGACGCAACGTCGAAGTCGACGCGGGCGCCACCGTGCTCGACGCGGTCAACCGGCTCGAGATCCCGTTGCCGCAGCTCTGCAAGGATCCGGACCGCTCGCCGCTCGGCGCGTGCCGCACGTGTCTCGTGCACGTCGACGGGATGCGCGGCGTGCCCGCGGCGTGTCACCTCCCCGCGCGCGACGGCATGGCCGTCTCCACCGAGCATCCGGACGCCGTGCGCGTGCGCCGGGGCGTGCTCGATCTCACGCTCTCGATGCTGACGCCGGACGCGCAGCGCGACGGCTTCGGCCAGCTCGGCGCCGCCGCCGAGCGCCACGCGCTCGCGCGGCCGACGTGGGCGCCGCTGCACCAGGCCCCGGTCGACGACAGCAAGTCGTTCTTCGTCCTCGATCGCGAGGCGTGCATCCTCTGCGGCCGCTGCGCCGTCGCGTGCGACGACGTCCAGCACATCGGCGCGATCGCGCTGCTCGGCCGGAATCACGCGACGAAGGTCGGCGTCACGCGTGACGGCGCGATGGCGACCTCGGGCTGTACGTCGTGCGGGCAGTGCGTCGCCACGTGCCCGACCGGCGCGCTCAGACCGAAGGAAGCGCCCGCGCCCGTCGCCCGGCGTGTGGAGACCACGTGCCCGTACTGCGGCGTGGGTTGCGGCATCGAGCTCGCGGTGCGCGCCGGCGAACGCCTCGCCGTCATGGCGGACGACGTGCCCGACAACGGCTCGAGCGAAGGCATGCTCTGCGTGAAGGGCCGCTTCGGCACCGGGTTCGTGCACGCGCGCGATCGCATCACCACGCCGCGCGTGCGGCGGGACGGCCGCTGGCACGAGGTGGGCTGGGACGAAGCGCTCGATGCCGCCGCCGACGGGCTCGCGCGTCATCACGGCCGATTCGGCGCGCTGGCGTCCGCGAAAGCGACGAACGAGGACGCCTACGCCATCCAGAAGTTCGTGCGTGCGGTGATGGGCACGAACAACGTCGATCACTGCACGCGGCTCTGCCACTCGCCGTCCGTGGAAGCGATGCTCGTCTCGATGGGCTCGGGCGCGACGTCGAACTCGTACCAGGACTACGAGGAAGCCGGCTGCCTGATGATCGTGGGCGCGGACGCGTCCGCGAACCACCCGGTCATCGCGATCCGCTTCCGCCGCGCGATGCGGCGCGGCGCGAAGATCGTCGTCGTCAACCCCAAGCGCGTCGAGCTCTGCGACCAGGCCGATCTCTGGCTGCAGCCGCGGCCGGGGACGGACGTGATGCTGTTCAACGCGATGGCGCGCGTGATCGTCGACGAAGGCCTCGCCGACGCCGACTTCATCGCGAGCCGGACCGAAGGAGTCGGGGCGTGGAAGGCGTCGCTCGCCGACGCGACGCTGGAGCGCGCCGCCGCGGTGACCGGCGTGCCGGCGGAGGACATCGCGCAGGCCGCGCGCTGGTACGCGCGTCCCCCGTTTGCGGGCTCGTGCCTCATCTGGGGCATGGGTATCACGCAGCACACCAACGGCATCCACAACGCGCACTCGCTGCTCAACCTCTCGCTCGTCGCGGGCCAGCTCGGCCGGCCGCAGTCGGGCATCTCGCCGCTGCGCGGCCAGAACAACGTGCAGGGCTGCGGCGACTCCGGCTGCATTCCCACGAACCTTCCCGGCTACCAGAAGTACGACGGCGCGACGCTCGCGAAGTTCGAAGCCGAGTGGGGCATCCGGCCGCCGGCGCAGCCGGGCAAGGTCGTGACCGAGATGGTGGAGTCGTTCCTCGAAGGCGAGATCCGCGCGATGTACGTCGTCGGCGAGAACCCGCTCCTGTCCGAGCCGGATCTCCATCACGCGGAGAAGGCCTTCGACCAGCTCGACTTCCTCGTCGTGCAGGATCTCTTCATGCACGAGACCGCGGCGCAGGCCGACGTGTTCCTCCCCGCCGCCGCGTTCGCGGAGAAGGAAGGCACGTTCACCAACTCGGAGCGGCGCGTCCAGCGCGTGCGCAAGGCGATCGATCCGGTGGGCGACGCGCGTCCCGACTGGTGGATCGCGGCGGAGCTGGCCAAGCGCGTGGCGCGACGGCTCGGGCGCGACGTGAGCACGCAGTTCGCGTGGCGCTCGGCGTCCGAGGTGTTCGACGAGCTCGCGCGCCTGACGCCGTTCCTCGGCGGCATGTCGCATCAGCGGCTCGATCGCGACGGCGGCCTGCAGTGGCCGTGCCCGACGCCCGATCATCCGGGCACGCGGTTCCTCTACGGCGAGAGCTTCCCGCTCGGAAAGGCCAGGTTCATTCCGGCGCAGCAGACGGCGGAGGCGGCCGAGCTGCCGGATTCCGAGTTCCCGTTCCTGCTCAACACCGGCCGCCTGCTCTACCACTGGCACGGCGGCACGCTCACGCGCCGCGTGCAGGGCTTGCTCGAGCTCGCGCCGCGTCTCGAAGTCGCGATCCATCCGAGCGACGCGCGTCGCATCGGCGTCGACACGGGCGCCGCGCTGCGGGTCTCGTCGCGGCGCGGTGAGCTGACGGGCTACGCGCGCGTCACGGAGGCCGTGCGCCCCGGCGCGATCTTCGTGCCGTTCGTGAAGCTCGCCGACTCCGCGGCGAACTTCCTCACCAACCAGGCGTTCGACCCGGTCTCGAAGATTCCCGAGTACAAGGTCTGCGCGGTGCGCGTGGAGCGCGTACCCGCGGCTTGACGGCGGCTGTCCCCGATCTGCTGCGCGCGCGGCTCGCGCGCCGGTGGGTCGTCACCGTCGAGGTCGTCACGCCGGCGCCGGACGACGACGCGGCACGCGCCCGCATCCTCGCGCTCGCCGACGCGCTGCGCGACGACGACCGCGTCGGCGCGCTGACCCTCACCGACCGCACGACGTCACCGGACGCCGATCCGATCGAGCTCGCGCCGCGCGTCGCCGATCGCTCGGGCAAGGCGCCGCTGGTCCATCTCGCGGGCAAGGCGCGCGACGCGCACGACGTCGAGCGCGCGCTCGATCGCTGCGCGGCCGCGGGAGTCCGCAGCGTCCTGCTCACGGGCGGCGATCGCGCTGAGATCGAGCGAAGCGAGGCACGGGAGCGGGCGGGCGATCGAGCGGAGCGAGGCACCGGAGCGGGCGGGCGAAGCCCGGGCGCCCGCGACTCAATCGAGATGTTGCGGATCGCGGCCGCGCGCGTGCCCGCGATCACTCGCGTCGGCGTGGTCTCGCTCCCGCGCGGCGTGCCTGGCGCCGCGTCGTGGGACCGCGCGCGCGCGAAGCGCGAGGCCGGCGCCGACGCGTTCATCGCGCAGGTGACCTGGGAGCCCGCCGAGCGCGAGACCGTCGCCGACTGGCAGGCGCGGCTCGGCGCGCCGATCGTGGGCGCCGTCATGCTGCTCAGCAAGAGCCGCCTCGCCTTCCTCGCCTCGCATCGCATCACCGGCATTCACGTGCCGCCGGCGCTGCGCCGGCGCATCGCGGACGAGCCGCCGGAAGCGGCGCGCCGTCGCCTGGCGCTCGACCTCGTCGCGCTGCGCCGGCTCGGGTACGCCGGCGCGCACCTGAGCGGCTTGATCACGCCGGCGCTCGTCACCGGACTTCTCGACGAAGCGGATGCGCTGCACGCGTCCCTCGGCGACGGCTGGCGGACCTCGTGCACATGACTCTGGTACTGTCTCTGCCATGAAATCGGACATCGAGATCGCGCGTGCGGCGAAGCTGAAGCCGATCCAGGAGATCGCGGCCGGGCTCGGGCTCGGCGCGGGCGACATCGACCAGTACGGCGAGACGAAAGCGAAGATCCGCACCGCGGCGATCCAACGGATGCAGGACAAGCCGAACGGAAAGCTCGTGCTCGTCACCGCGATGACACCGACCCCGGCGGGCGAAGGCAAGTCGACGACGACCGTCGGCCTCGGCGACGCGTTCCGCACGCTCGGCAGGCGCTCGATCGTCGCGATCCGCGAGCCGTCGCTCGGCCCGTGCTTCGGTATCAAGGGCGGCGCCGCCGGCGGCGGCCAGGCGCAGGTGGTGCCGATGGAGGACATCAACCTCCACTTCACCGGCGACTTCCACGCGGTCACCGCCGCGCACAATCTGCTCTCCGCCGTGCTCGACAACCACATCTTCCAGGGCAACGCGCTCGGCATCGATCCGCGCCGCATCGTGTGGAAGCGCGTGCTCGACATGAACGACCGCGCGCTCAGGAACGTCGTGCTCGGCCTCGGCGGGACGGCGCACGGCATCCCGCGCGAGTCCGGCTTCGAGATCACGGTCGCGTCCGAGATCATGGCGATCCTCTGCCTCTCGACGGATCTCGCCGACCTCAAGGCGCGGCTCGCGCGGATCATCGTGGCCGAGACCGCCGACGGAAAGACCGTGACCGCCGGAGAGCTGAAGGTCGTCGGCTCGCTCGCGGTGCTGCTGAAGGACGCGATCCGGCCGAATCTCGTGCAGACGATCGCGGGCACGCCCGCGTTCGTGCACGGCGGGCCGTTCGCCAACATCGCGCACGGCTGTAACAGCCTCGCGGCGACGCGGCTCGCGCTGAAGCTCGGCGACGTCGTCGTGACCGAAGCCGGGTTCGCCAGCGATCTCGGCGCGGAGAAGTTCTTCGACATCAAGTGCCGCGCGGGCGGGCTCACACCGTCGGCGGCGACGATCGTTGCGACCGTGCGCGCGCTGAAGATGCACGGCGGCGTGGCCCGCGAGGCGCTCGGCAAGGAAGACGTCGGCGCGGTCGAGCGCGGGCTCGCGAACCTCGAGAAGCACGTCGAGAACATTGGACAGTTCGGCGTGCCCGCCGTCGTCGCGCTCAACCACTTCACCGCCGACACCGACGCCGAGGTGAAGACCGTGATGGACGCGTGCGCGAGGCTCGGCGTGCCCGCGCGGATCTCGCGCGTGTGGGCCGACGGCGGGCCGGGCGGCGCGGAGGTGGCCAGGGCGCTGCTCGACGTGATGGAAAAGCCCGCGAGCTTCTCGGTGCTCTACCCCAACGAGATGCCGCTCGAGAAGAAGATCGAGACGATCGCCACGCGCCTCTACGGCGCCAACGGCGTCAACATGCTGCCAGCCGCGGCGACCAAGCTCAAACGCTTCGCCGAGCTCGGGTATGGGAACCTGCCCGTCTGCATGGCGAAGACGCAGAGCTCGCTGTCGGACGACGCGCGGAAGATCGGCCGCCCGCGCGACTTCGCGGTGACGATCCGCGACGCGAAGGTCGCCGCCGGCGCCGGCTTCGTCGTCGCGTACGCGGGGGACATCCTGACGATGCCGGGCCTGCCGAAAGTCCCGGCCGCCGAGGCGATCGATCTCGACGCCGACGGCAACGTCGTGGGGCTGTTCTAAACGCCCACGCAGGCACGCCCGGCGGACGCGCTGCTCGAGTGCGTTCCCAACGTCAGTGAGGGGCGCGACCAGGCGCTGATCCACGCACTCGGCGACGCCGTCGAGCGCGAAGGTGTCGCGTTACGCGACGTCCACGCGGACGTCGACCATCACCGGTCGGTCTTCACCTACTTCGGCGCACCGGACGCGGTCGAGCGCGCGACGCTCGCGCTGGCGAGAGTCGCGGTCGAGCGCGTCGACCTCCGCCGCCACACGGGTGTGCATCCGCGCGTCGGCGCGCTCGACGTGGTGCCGTTCATCCCGATGCGCGGAACCTCGATGCGCGACGCGGTGGCGAGCGCGCGGCGCTTTGGACGCGCGTTCAGCGACGCGACCGGCGTGCCGGTGTTCTTCTACGCGGAAGCGTCGGCGAACCCGGGCCGGCGCGAGCTGCCGATCATGCGCTGGGGCGGGTTCGAGGGGCTCGCCGAGCGGCTGCGCGACCCCGCGTGGCGCCCTGACTGTGGCGCCGCGGCGCCGCATCCGAGCGCGGGGGTGACGATCGTCGGCGCGCGCGGTCCGCTGATCGCGTTCAACGCGATGCTCGACACCGCCGACGTCGCGCTCGCGAAGTCGATCGCCGCGGCGATCCGAGAATCCGCGCCCGGCGGGCTTCCGGCGATCCGCGCGCTCGGCGTGCGGCTCGAGAGTCGCGGCATCGCGCAGGTGTCGATGAACCTGCTCGACTACCGGCGCACGTCGCCTGCCGTCGTCGCCGATCGCGTGGAGCGCGAGGCGCGCGCGCGTGGCGCCGGCGTCGCGTGGTGGGAGCTGGTGGGCTGCGCGCCCGGCGACGCGTTCACCGACTGGACGGCCGCGGGCCGCGCGCTCGACTTCGCGCCGTCGCAGATTCTCGACGCCGATCTGTTCTAGTCACTTGGGGGGACATACAGGCGCGCCTCCGGCGCAACGCGCCCCCCCAAGCCCCCCACGCCTCCGGTCGGACATGAAGTCCGCCCTGCGGCGACCGAGGTGGACGACCAGCGCCACCGCGATGCCGACGGCCAGCGTCTGGTAGAGCGCCGGCAGGCCGAAGCGCGCGACGAAGAACCCGCTCATCAGCGGACCGACCGCGAGCCCCGAATCCACCCACGTCGCGAACGCCGCGAGCCGCTCGACCGTCGTGCCGGAGCGCTCGCGCGCGGCCAGCACGGGGCCCGTGACCGACAGCAGCGACCGGACGATCACGATCGCGATCGCCGCCGGGTACAGCACGCCGTGCGCGAGCGCGAAGAGCCCGGTGACGACGAGCGCCACGCACGGGATCAGCACGCGATACGGACCGGCGCGATCGACCAGCACGCCGCCGACGAAGGACAGCAGCACGGTCATGAGGCGCTGGAACGCGAGGATCAGTCCCGCCGCCAGCAGCGCGGAGCTGAGCGGCAGCGCGCCCGCGAACAGCAGCGACAGCGTGAACGCGAACGCGCCCTCGACGGCGGCGTTGGCGAAGAACAGCACGTTCAGCGACGACGGCACCCAGCGTGAGCCGGCGGCGCCGCCGGTCTTCGGATCCGTCGCGAGCTCGCGCGGGAGCGTGAGCGCCAGCGGAATCGCGAGCAATCCGGCGAGACCCAGCACGACGAAGACCGCGCGTGGCCCGAGCTCGAGCGTGAGCCAGGCGCCGGCGCTCAGCGCCAGCGTGGGACCGATCGTGCTCACGCCGCGGTTGATGCCGACGCGGCGCCCCGTGCCGCGGCCGTCGCCGATCGCGTAGGCGGTGGTCGTCACGTTCAGGACCGCGTACGCCATGCCCCACACGAGCCGCGCGAGCACGAGCGCGACGGCGCCCAGGACGACGCCGTACGCGATCGTCGACAGCGCGGCGCCGAGCGCCGCCGTCGCCGTCAGCGCGCGCAGCCCGAACCGGCGGCTCGCCGCGCTCACCCAGCCGTAGCCGAGGATCCGCACGATCCGGTTCACCGACAGCACGACGCCGACGAGTCCGAGGCTGATGCCGAACGCCTGCGCGTGCAGCGGCATCACCACGTAGATCAGCGCGTCGCCGAACCACACGAGACCGAGCACGACGGCCGCGCGGACGACCACGCCGGTCTCGGAGCGCGCCCGCGCGACCCCGGACTCGCTCACGCGCGCTCGCCCGGCAGCCGCCACGCGCAGGCCGTGGCGATCAACCCGCCGATGCCGAGCGCGACGAACGCCCAGCCCCACTCGGTGGCCGTCGCCCGGGCCGGATTCGTCGCGTCGAGAATCGCGCCGAACGCGAGCGGCGCGATGGCGCCCGCGCCGAAGCCGAGCAGGGAGCGGATCGCGAGCGCGGAGCCGAGATACGCGGGGCGCACGGCCTCGGTCATCGCCGTCGAGAGCACGGGCGAGTCGCCGAGCGCGCTGAACGCGTAGATCGCGCCGACGATCAGCACCAGCGCGAAGGGGGCGGTCACCATCCACCCGTACGCGAACGAGCAGGCCGTGGCGAGCGCGGCGCAGCCGACGAGCACCGTGCGCCGCCCGAGCCGGTCGGAGAGGCGGCCCATCGACGACGACGCGAGGAGCCCGACGACGTGGAACGACGCCCCGGCGTACGCGCCGAGCTGTGTCGCCTCGAGCGTGCGCGATCCGGAGAGCGCGACGCCCGCCGCGATGAACGCGGGCACCCACGCCCACATCCCGAGCAGCTCCCAGCTGTGCGCGGTGTAGCCGGCCATCAGCAGCATCGCGTGACGGTTCTTCAGCACCTCGCGCCCGAACGCGCGCGTCTCGCTCGGCGCGTGAACGACGTTCGGCGTGCGGCGGAGCGTCGCGATCACGAGAAGCGCGCCGACCACCGCTCCCGACGCCGTGACGACGAAGGCCGTCGCGTACCCGCCGAACGGCAGCACGAGCCCCGTCACGCCGAGCGAGAGCGCATAGCCGAGCGAGAGCGCGGCGATCAGCCAGCCCACGGCGCCGCCCCGGCGCTCGGGCGGATAGCGGTCGGCGAACAGCATGATGATCGTCGTGTACGAGCCGCCCTGCGCGGCGGAGGCGAGCGTGTGCAGCACGAGCGCCGAGAGGTACGAGCGCGCGAACAGCGCGAACGCGATCGCCGTCATGGCGCTCACGAACGACGAGACGACCACGACGCGCCGCGCGCCGACGCGATCGGCGAGCCACGAGAGCACCATGAGCGAGACCGCGTAGCCGAGCTGTGACGCGGTGGAGATCGAGCCCGCCGCCGTCGCCGACATCGACCACTCGGCGCGGAGCAGCGGCAGCGCGCCCGCGTACGCCATCGCCGGGAGCATCATCAGCGCGCGCGCGACGCAGAGTCGCACGAGCCACCCGTCGCGCAGCGGGCTGTTGGGGGCGGGTGACACGTAGCATAGAATACGGCCGCGCCGGGCGTCGTGACCCGTGCGAAACGAACCGCACGCCGAGGTGTCTTCATGGCCAAAGCCGGACAGACCGAGCCGATCCAGGCACTGCTGAAGGAAGGACGAAAGTTTCCGCCGTCGAAGAGCTTCGTCACGCAGGCTCAGGTCAAGTCCGCGTCGATCTACAAGGACGCCGGCCGCGATCCCGTGAAGTTCTGGGAGAAGCAGGCGAAGAGCCTCCGCTGGATGAAGCCGTGGAAGAAGACGCTCGACTGGAAGCTGCCGTACGCGAAGTGGTTCGTCGGCGGCAAGCTGAACCTCTCCGACAACTGCCTCGATCGTCACGTCGAAGGCCCGCGCAGGAACAAGGCCGCGATCATCTGGGAAGGCGAGCCCGGCGACAGCCGCGTGCTCACCTACAGAGATCTGTGGCGCGACGTGAATGCGTTCGCGGCCGCGCTGAAGCGCCACGGCGTGAAGAAGGGCGACACCGTCACGATCTACATGCCGATGGTGCCGGAGGTCGCGGTGGCGATGCTCGCGTGCACGCGCATCGGCGCGCCGCACAGCGTGGTCTTCGGCGGCTTCTCGCCGGACTCGCTGCGCGACCGCATCCTGGACTGCAAGTCGAAGATCGTGATCACCGCCGACGGCGGCTACCGCCGCGGCGGCACCGTCGCGCTGAAGAGGAACACCGACGAGGCGGTGAAGGAGTGCCCGTTCGTCACCACCGTGATCGTCTGCAAGCGCACGGGCCAGCAGGTCGAGTGGACGGACGGGCGCGACGTGTGGTGGCACGACTTCGTCAAGAACGCGGACCGCTACGTGAAGCCGGAGCCGATGGACTCGGAGGACATGCTGTACCTCCTCTACACGTCGGGCTCGACGGGCAAGCCGAAGGGGATCGTCCACACGACGGGCGGCTATCTCACCGGCGTCACCGCCACGCACCGCTGGGTGTTCGACATCCGCGACGACGACATCTACTGGTGCACGGCCGACGTCGGCTGGGTCACCGGCCACTCGTACGTGCTCTACGGGCCGCTCGCGAACGGCGCGACCACGCTGATGTACGAGGGCACACCCGACTATCCGGACAAGGACCGCTTCTGGCGGATCGTCGAGAAGTACGGGGTCACGATCCTCTACACGGCGCCGACCGCGATCCGCACGTTCGTGCGCTGGGGCGACGAGTACGCGAACCGCTGCGATCTTTCGTCACTGCGGCTGCTCGGCACCGTCGGCGAGCCGATCAATCCCGAAGCGTGGGTCTGGTACTGGAAGACGATCGGCAAGGGCAAGTGTCCCGTCGTCGACACGTGGTGGCAGACGGAGACGGGCGCGATCATGATCACGCCGCTGCCCGGCGTCACGGTCACGAAGCCCGGCTCCGCCACGGTGCCGTTCCCCGGCATCGTCGCGGAGGTCGTCAACGACAGGGGCGAGCCGGCGCAGGCGGGCTACCTCGTCATCAAGAAGCCGTGGCCGTCGATGCTGCGCGGGATCTACGGCGATCCCGACCGCTTCGTGAAGCAGTACTGGAGCCAGCAGCCAGGCGTGTATTTCACGGGTGACGGCGCCAAGCGCGACAAGGACGGCTACCTCTGGCTGCTCGGCCGCATCGACGACGTGATGAACATCTCGGGGCATCGCGTGTCCACGATGGAAGTCGAGTCCGCGCTCGTCGATCACCCGGCGGTGGCGGAGGCGGCGGTGATCGGCCGCTCGCACGAGATCAAGGGCCAGGCGATCGCCGCGTTCGTCACGATCAAGTCCGGTGTCGATCAGAAGGACGGGCTGAAGGACGAGATCAAGGCGCACGTCGCGAAGAAGATCGGCGCGCTCGCGCGGCCGGACGACGTGATTTACGCGGCGGAGCTGCCGAAGACCCGCAGCGGCAAGATCATGCGGCGTCTGCTGCGTGACGTCGCCGAGGGCCGGGCCCTCGGCGACACCACGACGCTGGCCGATCCGGCCGTCGTCGCCGACCTCAAGCAGAAGTACGAGGACGAGTAAGCGCCGGGCCGCATGGAACGAACCTTCGTCGTGCTCGGCGCGGTGGCGGGATTGACGGGCGTGGGGCTCGGCGCGTTCGCCGCGCACGGCCTGAAAGGGAAGCTGCCGCCGGATCTCTTCGAGGTGTTCGAGGTCGGCGCGCGCTATCACATGTACCACGCGCTCGCGCTGCTCGCGGTCGCCTGGGCGACCACGCGATGGCCGGGCCCGGCCACGACGGCATCGGGGTGGCTCTTCACGGCGGGCATCGTGCTCTTCTCCGGAAGCCTGTACGCGCTCGCGGTGACGGGCATCCGTCCGCTCGGCGCGATCACGCCGCTCGGGGGCGTCTGCTTCCTCGCGGGGTGGGCCACGCTCGCCTACGCGGTGTGGCGCTGAGCAGCTCGCTCGTGTGGCGGTGATTCACTGGCATCACAACGAAGAGGCGCGCTATCCGTTCGGGCGCGAGTCTCCGGACCCCTCGTGGTTCGAGCCGATCGGATTCCCGCCGCCGTGGCCGGATCGTCCGTGGGTCTTCGGCGTGATGGCCGCGTCGGCGAACGGCGTGGTCGCGTGGAAGCGCGCGGGACCGGACGACGATCCGGTGCGCGCGGTGCTCGGCGGTGACGACACGCGGCCGGAGCGCGTCGCTGATCGCCGTCACATCCGCCACCTGCGTTGCTTCGGCGACGTCGCGATCGGCGCGCAAACCGTACGCGAGCAGCCCGATCTCGTGCAGACGCCGCAGGAGCCGGGCGAGGACCCGGTGCCGCGCCTCTACGAGTTCCGCGTGGCGCACGGGCTCCCGTACGATCCGCGCGCGGTCATCTATTCACTCTTCGGCCGTCTCGACCTCGCGCACCCGGTCTTCAACACGCCCGGCGTGGACGTGATCGTCGTCGGCACGGACATCGCGGAGGCGGCGCTGAGCGCGCGCGGCGCGCGCGACAAGGGCGTGGCGTTCGTCATCGAGGACGTGCGCGAGCCCGCCGGCCTCCGCCGCGCCCACGCGCGTCTCTTCGCGGACCACGGCGTCCGTTACCTCGCGTGCGAGGGCGGAGAAACGATCCTGCGCTCCCTCCACGCCGCGGGAGTGCTGGACGAGGTCTTCCTGACGGTGACGGATGCGGTGATCGACGAGTTCGCGCACGAGGACGTCCTTCACATCCTGGATTTCGAATCCGAAGGCGCCCGCCTGGTCGCCGAGGGGTCGATCGGTTCGGAGAGCGGCTGGCGCTGCCTCCGCTGGCGTTTCAACGCGCGCTGAGAGCGGGGGAGCGCCTGGCGCTCCCCCGCTGTGGAACTCGCTCTACGCCTTCTCGACGACGTACAGCTTCGTCAGCATGTCCATGTAGATGTTGCCGTCGACCAGCTGCTCGCCCTGCTTGTTCTTCTCGAAACCCTTCACCTTCGGCTTCGCCGCCGCGTAGCGCGACACCCACGCGATGGGCACGTAGCCGACGTCGGTCTGCATGATCTCCTCGGCCTTCGCGTAGTGATCCATGCGCTTCTTCGGGTCGCGCGTGTCGCGCCCGTTCTCGAGCTCCTTGTCGAACGCGTCGTTGACCCACGCCTGCCGCTTGCCGGTCGTCTTCTTGCCGTAGAACGTGTCGAAGTACTCGTTGTGCGGGTCCGGGTAGTCCATGAACCAGCGGATCCACACGAACTGGAGGTCCTGCTTCCACAGGCGCTCGCGGAACACGCGCTGCTCGAGGACTTCGAGGTCCGTCTTCATGTTGAGGTGCTCGAGGAGGACGGCCTGGACCGCCTCGGCCAGCGGCTTGGAGCCGAGGCCCTCGTCGCGCATCGACATCACGATCTTCGGCCAGTTCTTGCCGCCCTCGAACGGCGTGCCCTTCAGGTGCGCGATCGCGGCCTTCGGGTCGAACTTCTGGATCGCGCGGATCTTCGGCGTGTCGATCGCGCCGGGGAACCCGGGCGGGATCATCGAATGCGCGGGGAAGGCGAAGCCCTGCGAGACCTTCACGACGTTCTCGCGGTCCACCGCCTGCGACACCGCGCGGCGCACCTTCACGTTGTCGAACGGCGGCTTCGTCACCTGCGGCAGCAGATACCAGGTGCCCGGGTACGGATAGCGGAACACTTCCTTCCCCGCGGGCCCGCTCTGCAGGCGGCGCAGATCGCCCGACTGGAGCGCCGTGATGTCGAGCTCGTTGTTCTCGTACGGCAAGGCACCGGAGGCGACGGGGATGATCGGGATGACGACGCGCTCGAGCGTCACGTCCTTCGCGCCGAAGAAGTGCGGGTTCTTCCTGAGCACCATCTCCTTGCCGTGCTCCCACTTCTCGAGCGTGAACGGCCCGTTGCAGACGAGGTTGGCCGCCTCCGTCCACTTGTCCTTGTGCTTCTCGACCGACGGCTGGTGCGCGGGCAGCGCCGCGAGGTACGCCGCGAGCGCCGGGAAGTAGCCGCGCGGCCCTTCCAGCGTCACCTCGAGCGTCCAGTCGCCCTTCGCCTTCACGCCGACGTCCTTCGCGTCCGGCATCTGCTTCTTGTTGAAGGCCTCGCCGTTCTTGATGTCGTAGAGGAACGACGCGTAGGGCGCGGCCGTGGCGGGGTCGAGCTGGCGCTTGAACGACCACTCGAACGCGTGGGCGGTGCACGCGGTGCCGTCCGACCAGCGCGAGTCCTTGCGGATCTCGAACGTCCACACCGAGCCGTCCTTGTTCGAGCTCACCTTGCTCGCCACGTACGGCACGGCCTGGAAATCGGCCGTGAACTTCATGAGACCGGCCCACAGCGCGGGGACGCCGGCGCAGTAGAGGTCCTTGTTGTAGTCGTGGCTCGACGGATCGTTCTGCCACCACCCGCCGCCGCCGATGCGGATGACCTGATCCTTCGCGAGCTTCTCGCCGGGCTGGAGCTTGGGAGCGGCCGCCGCCGGCCGCGCGTTGAAGCCGAGCGCGCCCATCGCGGCGAAGCCGCCGGCGATCTGAAGGAACGCGCGGCGGCCGAGGCCGACCGCCGCCAGGCGCTTCTCCAGGAGCTCCATCTGCTGATCGGTGATCGGGGGACGTGCCATCGCGGCCTCCTTCGTCATTGCAACGGTCTCAGTTCTGTTTGGGATCCAGCGCATCGCGCACGCCGTCGCCGAAGAACGTGAACGCGAGCATCGTGACGGCGATCGCGATCGCCGGGAAGACGCAGAGATGCCAGGCCGAGCGGAGGTACTGCTGCCCCTCGCCGACCATCTGGCCCCACGACGGCGTGGGGGGATTGATGCCGACGCCGATGAACGACAGCGCCGCTTCGGTGAAGATGGCTTCCGGAATGCCGAACGTCACGGCGACGACGATCGGGGTCAGCGCGTTCGGCAGGACGTGCCGCCAGAGCAGGCGGACGAATCCGGCGCCGAGAGCGCGGGCCCCGTCCACGAACTCCTTCTCCTTGATCGCCAGCACCTGCGCGCGCGTCTGCCGCGCGATGCCGACCCACCCCGTGAGCCCGATCGCGATGAAGATGTTGACGAGCCCGGCGCCCAGCATCGACATCACGAGGATCACGAAGAGCAGGCGGGGGAACGCGTACATGACGTCGATGAAGCGCGTGAGCAGGAGGTCGGTGCGGCCGCCGAGGTAGCCGGAGAGCGCGCCGATCGGCACGCCGATCGACACCACGATGATCTGCGCGCCGAGGCCGACGAGCATCGAGACGCGCGCGCCGAAGATCATGCGCGAGAACATGTCGCGGCCGATCAGGTCGGTGCCGAACGGATAGTCGCGCGAGGGCCCTTCGATGAGACGCCCGAAGTTCGTCTTCGTGTACGGGTACGGCGCGAGGAAGTCGGCGAAGATCGCGAGCAGCGCGAGGAAGACGACGACGGTCAGGCCCGCCATCGCGAGGCGATTGCGGCGCAGGCGGCGGAGCGCGTCGCGCGTGAGGCTCGTGCCTTGTTCGCGCGGGCGCGCGGCGCCGAGCGGCACGGCCGACGTGGCGGTGGGCGAGGAGACCGACGCCATCGTCAGTACCGGATGCGCGGGTCGATGAGCCCGTACGCGAGGTCGACCGCGAGGTTCATGATCGCGAGGAAGACGCCGTACGTGAGCACGACCGCCATGATCATCGGGTAGTCGCGGCCGGTCATCGACTCGACGAAGAACTTGCCCATGCCGGGCACGCGGAAGATCGCCTCGACGAAGAAGGAGCCGGTGCCGACGGCCGCGAACATCGGGCCGAGCAGGGTGACGATCGGGATGAACGCGTTCTTCAGCGCGTGACGGAAGATGATCGCGCGCTCGCCGAGCCCCTTCGCGCGCGCGGTGCGCGTGTAGTCCGCGCGGATCACCTCGAGCATGCTCGCGCGCGTGAAGCGCGCGACGATCCCCATCGGCCCGAGCGCGAGCGTCACCGTCGGCAGCACCCAGTTGCGCCAGTGGCCCCAGCCGCCCGTCGGGAACAGCGGGATCACGAACGAGAAGAGGATGATGAGGAAGACCGCGAGCACGAAGTTCGGGATCGCGACGCCGACGGTGGCGAGGCTCACCGAGACGTAGTCCCAGCCCCTGTTCTGATACGTCGCGGCGAGGATGCCGAACGTCAGCCCGCCGACCACGGCGAGCGCGAACGCCATCGTGCCGAGGAAGAGCGAGATCGGGAACGTGGTCGTGATGATCTCCGCGACCGTGCGCGACTTGTACACGAACGAGTTGCCGAAATCGAAGTGGAGCGCCTTCCACAGGAAGATGCCGAACTGCTGGTAGAGCGGCTTGTCGAGCCCGTAATGCTCCGCGAGGTTCTTCTGCGCCTCGGGCGAGAGCGGGTTCGCGCCCTCCGCCACCGGGTCGAGGGGGCTCCCCGGCGTGGCGTGCATGATGACGAAGGTCACGAGCGCCATGGCGAGGAGGGTCGGGACCAGCCACAAAAGGCGCCGGATCGCGTAGTGAAACATGCGGTTCGGGTACTATACACGTCACGCTCGTGATGCTGAAAGCTTGCTACATCTGGCATTTAACGCTCGCCGCGGTCCTCGTGGCGGTCTCCATCACCCTGGCGGCCGCCCAGAGTCCGCAGGCGCTCCTCGTCGACAAGGGCGGGCGGGTGCTCACCGACCCGACCGTGTCGGCCATCTACGTCGGCGACTACTGGAACACCTCGCAGGGCCTGGCGGACCAGGCGCACATCGACGCGTTCCTGCCGGCGTGGCTCAAGGGGCTGAGCGTGACGGCCGTGCTGTCGCAGTACCGGGTGGCGACCGCGTCGTTCACGAGCTCCGACAAGGTCGCGGGCGCCGCGCCGTTCGAGTTCACGGACGACGACGCGCAGGCGCTCGTGCAGCAGGAGCTCGCCGCGGGACGCATCGTCTCGGGCGACCAGGCGGTGCACGTCATCTACCTGCCGCCCGGGACGTTCCTCACGTTCCTGGGCAACAGCTCCGCGCGGAAGCTGGCGGGGTATCACGCGAGCTTCATCGGCCCCCTCACCGGCAAGCGCGTGTACTACGCCGTCGTCGTCTACAACTCGGGCACGAACGGCCTCGACTTCAACGGCAACCCGCAGAACAACAACACGATCATCACCTCCCGCGTGCTGTCGGGCGCGTTCACGAATCCCGATGCCAGGCAGGGCACCGCCGGCTGGATCGACGACGTCAACGGCGAGGTCGGCGACGTCGCGTTCTCGCTCAGCGCGGACGCGTCGCTGGCCGACACGTTCACGTTCCAGAACAGCTTCGCGGTCGTGCTGCTGTGGAGCAACAAGGACGAGAAGCTCGACGCCGGCACCGCCACGCCGCCGCCGGCGACGTCGACGGTGCTCTCGGTCACGCCGACCAATCCGACCATCGCGCAGGGCGCGAGCGCCACGCTCACGGTCTCGAACGCCGAGACCGCGACGGACACGCTCACGCTCGCCGTGAACCAGCTGCCCGCGAACGTCACCGCCACGTTCGCCGACACGGAGATCGCGCCGGGCGCGAGCACGACGCTGACCCTCACCGTCGACGCCGCCGCGGCGAGCTCGACCAGCACGTTCACGGTGACCGGCACGGCGGGCGACACCACCGAGTCGGTCGCGGTCACGTTGACGATCGGGACGGGTGGCGGCGCCGCCGCGCAGGCCGACTTCTCGCTGACCGCGACGCCGACGTCGCAGGACGTCATCCGCCGCGGCACCGTCACGTTCACGGTGACGTCCGCGAAGGTCGGCGACGGCGAGGCGTCGCTCATCAAGCTGAAGGCGCTCCACGTCCGCTCCGCGCTGCGCGTCAGCCTCTCCACGAACCGGATGGCGATGGGCGAGAGCGTGACCGTGACGGTGCGGCCGACGAAGGACGCCCCGCGCAAGAGCTACGAGTTCATCCTCAAGGGATCGAGCGACCGCGCGGACGTCAGCATCCCGCTCACCGTCGTCGTCACGAAATAGCGGAGTGACGGGCTCGAAGCTGACCGCGATGTCCGACGCCGTCGCGCGCTTCGTGCCGCCCGGCGCGTCGGTGTGCATGGGCGCGGCGCTCGAAGCGGCGATCCCGTTCGCCGCCGGCCACGAGATCATCCGCCAGCGCGTGCGCGACCTCACGCTGATCGGCCCGATCTCGGACATGCTCTTCGACCAGCTGATCGGCGCCGGCTGCGCCGCGCGCTTCGTCGGCGCCTGGGTCGGCAACGTGTCGTCCGGTCTCGGCCACAACTACCGGCGCGCCGCGGAGAAAGGGGTCCCGCGCCCGATCGCGGTCGAGGACCACTCCAACTTCACGATCTCTCTCGCGCTGCTCGCGGCGACGCTCGGCGCCCCGTACATTCCGACGCGCTCGCTGCTCGGCACCGGGTTCCTCGACTCGAATCCGAAGCTCAAGCGCGCGGAGGATCCCTACTCCGGCGACCCGGTCGTGCTGGTGCCGGCGATCGTGCCCGACGTCACGATCCTGCAGGTGCAGCGCGCGGACGTGTACGGCCGCTGTCACCTCTGGGGCACCGTCGGGATCTCGCGTGAAGCCGCGTTCGCCGCGCGGCGGGTGATCGTGGTCGCGGAGGAGATCTGGCCGACGGAGCGCATCACCGCCGATCCGAACCTGATCTTCGTGCCGGACGTGAAGGTCGCGGCCGTCGTGCACGAGCCGTTCGGCGCGCTGCCGTCGCCGCTGCAGGGCTGCTACAATCGCCACACGGAATTCTTCACGCGCTACCACGAGGCCTCGCGCACGCCCGAAGGCTTCCGGCACTGGCTCGACGAGTGGGTGCTCGGCGTCTCCGACTGGAAGGGATTCCTCGACAGGCTCGGGCCCGCGACGCTGAAGTCGCTGATGCCGAAGCGGTCGCGCCTCTCCGAGCCGCTCGAGTACGGAGCCTGAGCGGTGGACTACACGGACCGCGAGCTGATGGTCATCGCCGCCGCGCGCGAGATCCGCGACGGCGACGTGACGTTCGTCGGCATGCGGCTGCCGCTGCTCGCGTTCGCGCTCGCGAAGCGCACGCACGCGCCGACCGCGCTCGGGCTCTTCGAGAACGGGCTCGTGCGCGAGACGCCGTCGTCGGAGATGCTGTTCACGATGTCCGATCCGCCGAACCTCGTGGGCGCGACGTGGTCCACGGGCACCGCCAACATGATGGGGATGCTCGCGCAGGGCCTCGTCGATCTCGGCTTCATCGGCGGCGCCGAGGTCGACCGCTTCGGCAACCTCAACACGTCGTACGTCGGCGACTGGCGCGCGCCGAAGGTGAAGCTGCCGGGCTCCGGCGGCGCGCCGGACATCGCGTGCTACGCGAAGCGCTTCGTGATCGTGATGCCGCAGGAGAAGCACCGCTTCGTCGAGCGCGTGGGCTACATCACGTCCGTCGGCCACGGTGACGGCGGCGACTGGCGGCGTCGTCACGGCGTGCCCGGCGGCGGGCCCGTCGCGCTGATCACGACGCTCGGCGTGTTCCGTTTCGACGCCGCGAGCGGCGAGGCGTATCTCGCGTCGTGGCATCCGGGGCAGAGTGCCGCGTCGGTGCGCGCGGCGACGGGCTGGGATCTTCGCGTGGCGCCCGACGCGGACGAGACGCCGACGCCGACGGCCGGCGAGCTCGCGATCGTCCGCGAGTGCGACCCTCAGGGCTTTTGGACGCGATGAACCTCGCGGCGCTGCGGGCGATCGAGAAGCGCGTGCTGTGGCTCGCGTGCTGGATGGTGCATCACGCCAACAACATCAGGCCGAACGCCGACGGCACGAAAGTCGGCGGGCACCAGGCGTCGTCGACCTCGCTCGTCAGCGTGCTGACCGCGCTCTCCTGCGGCGGCGTGCTCGGCGAGGACGATGTGGTCGCGCTCAAGGCGCACGGCTCGCCCGCCTTCTACGCGCTCCAGTATCTGCGCGGACGGCTCGACGCGGACGATCTCCGCGCGCTCAGGAGCTTCGGCGGCCTGCAGGCGTATCCGAGCCGGCGCAAGAATCCGGAGATCGTCGATCTCTCGACGGGATCGATGGGCCTCGGCGCCGTCGAGGCGACGTTCACCGCGCTCGCGGGGCGCTATGTGCGGGATCGGTTTGGCGGAGCCGCGCCGGCGCACGTGTGGGTGATGGTGGGCGACGCGGAGCTCGACGAAGGCAACGTGTGGGAGGCGCTGCTCGAGGAAGCGGTGCCGTGCGTGCCGAACGTGACGTGGATCGTGGACCTGAACCGTCAGAGCCTCGATCGCATCACGCCGGACGCGCGTCCGCGTCAGCTCGCGTCGCTCTTCGCGGCGCACGGGTGGGACGTGATCGAGCTGCGCTGGGGCGCGCGGCTCGCGGATCACCCGCTGTTGCGCGCGCGGCTCGACGCGCTCCCGCACGCCACGTACCATCGCCTGCTGCGCCGGCCGGCGGGTGAGGTGCGCAAGGCGCTCGTCACCGGCGCCGACGGCGCGGTCGACCGCGCGCTCGACGCCGCGCTTGCCGACATCACCGACGAGCCCCTGGCCGGGCTGATCTCGGAGACGGGCGGTCACGATCTCGCGCTCATCCTCGACGCGCTCACGAGGGCGCGCGCGAACCGCGAGCGGCCGACGGTGATCCTCGCGCACACGCTGAAGGGCTGGGGCACCCCGCTCGCCGCCGACCCGCTGAATCACACCGCGCTGATGACGACGGCACAGATCGAGGCGCTGCGCGACGCGCTCGGCGTGAGCGCGGGCGACGAATGGGCGCGGTTCTCGGACGAGAGCGCGGAGGCCGCGGCGCTGCGCGCGCTGCCGCGGCCGTACGGCCCGCGGCCCGCGCTCGCGCCCGATCCGGAGATCCCGGAAGCGCTCGGCGAGCGCTACGCCGGCGAGACGTCGACGCAGGAAGTGTTCGGCCGCGTGCTCGGCGCGCTTTCCCGGTTGCCCGCCGGCGATCACGTCGTCACCGTGTCGGCCGACGTCGCGGTCACGACACACCTCGCCGGCTGGATCACGCGCAAGGGCGTGTGGTTCCCGCGCGCGAAGACCGACGCGTTCGCCGACGTGCCCCAGGCCGTGCAGTGGAAGGAGTCGCCGCGCGGCCAGCACATCGAGCTCGGCATCGCGGAGCACAACCTCTTCCTCATGCTGGGCGCGCTCGGCCTCGCGCGCGAGCTCTCCGGCGTCACGCTGCTGCCGATCGGCACGCTCTACGATCCGTTCGTCACCCGCGGGCTCGACGCGCTGTACCACGCGCTGTACACGGGGGGCCGCCTCATCGTCGCCGCGACGCCGTCGGGGATCAGCCTGTCACCGGAAGGCGGCGCGCACCAGTCCGTGATCACGCCGGGGATCGGCGTCACGCTGCCCGCGATCGCGTTCTACGAGCCCGTGTTCGGGCAGGACGTCGAGTGGATTCTCCTGCACGGCCTGCGCCGCCTGCTCGACCGGCGCGACGGCGAGAGCCTCTATCTCCGCCTGTCGACGCGGCCGGTCGATCAGGACCTGGCGCCGCCCGCGAGCGAGGCGCTGCGTCGCGCGGCCGTGCGCGGCGCCTATCGGCTCGTCGACGCGCGCACGGCGCCCGGCTACGATCCCGATCGCGCGGTGAACGTCTTCGCGGCGGGCGTGATGGCGCCCGACGCGGTCTCGGCGGCACGGCGGCTGGCGCACGAGGGCGTGTTCGCGAGCGTCATCGCGGTCACGAGCGCCGATCTCCTCTATCGCGACCTGCGCGGTCCGCGGCCGTACCTGCACGAGCTCGTCACCGCGGACGAAGAGGACGTGCCGGTCGTGTCGGTGCTCGACGGACACTCGCACGCGCTCGGCTTCCTCGGCGGCGCGCTCGGCGTCACGCAGATCGCGCTCGGCGTCGACGATTTCGGACAGTCCGGCGCGCGCGCCGATCTCTACCGGCACTACGGCATCGACGCCGGCGCGATCGTCGCCGCGGCCCGCACGCTGCTCGCCCGCTGACGCGCGGTGGTGACCGGTCACCGCTGGCGCCAGCTCGCCTTCCTCTCCTTCGCGGAGCTCGGCGCGCTGTCGTTGTGGTTCAGCGCGTCCGCGGTGCTGCCCGCGCTCACGAGCGAGTGGTCTCTCGGCGACGCCGGACGCGCCGGGCTCACGCTCGCGGTCCAGCTCGGATTCATCGCCGGCACGCTCGTCAGCGCGATCTTCAACCTGCCGGACGTGTGGTCGACGCGCCGCTTGATGGCCGCGAGCACGCTGGCCGGCGCGCTCGCGAACGCGGCGGTGGCCCTGTGGGTCGACACGCTGACGCCCGCGCTCGTGCTGCGGTTCGTCACCGGGCTCGCGATGGCGGGCGCGTATCCGCCCGCGATGAAGATCATGGCCACGTGGTTCCGCGAGGGGCGGGGGCTCGCGATCGGCGTGATCGTCGGCGCGCTCACCGTCGGCTCCGCGACCCCGCACCTGATCCGCGGCGCGACCGGCGTGCACTGGCGCGTCACGCTGCTCGCGGCGTCGGCGCTGGCGCTCGCCGCCTCGGTCGTCGTCGTCGGGCTCGTCCGCGAAGGCCCGCACGCCTTCCCGTCGGCGCGCTTCGACGCCCGGATGGCGCTCGCCGTGTTCCGCGAGCGTGGCGCGCGGCTCGCGTGCTTCGGCTACTTCGGCCACATGTGGGAGCTCTACGCGATGTGGGCGTGGATCGGCGTGTTCCTCGCGGAGAGCTTCGCGCGGTCCGGGACCTCGCTGAATCCCGCGGCCGCGACGTTCGCGGTGATCGCGATCGGCGCGCTCGGCTGCTACGGCGCCGGCGCCGGCGCCGACCGCTGGGGCCGCACCACGCTCACGATGGCCGCGATGGCGGTGAGTGGCGCGTGCGCCGCGCTCATCGGCCTCACGTTCGGCGGCGTTCCCGCGCTCACGTTGGCGGTGGCGCTCGTGTGGGGCGTCAGCGTGGTCGCCGACTCCGCGCAGTTCTCGACCGCGATCACGGAGCTGTCTCCTCCCGCGTACGTCGGGACCGCGCTCACGACGCAGACCTGTGTCGGCTTCTCGATCACGCTGTTCTCGATCTGGCTCATCCCGCTCGCGGTGCGCGCGGTGGGCTGGCGCTGGGCGTTCGCGCTGCTGACGGTCGGTCCCGTGCTGGGCGTGATCGCGATGGGCCGCCTCCGGGCGCTGCCCGAAGCTCGTCGCATGGCCGGCGGCCGCCGCTAGTTCCATCGAGGTGTGATCCTCCACGTCAACCACCTCCAGAAGGGGTTGTCCGCGCCGGCCAGCGCGCTCGTCGCGGCGCTGCTGACGCTCGTGGAGGACGGGCGCGTCGACGGGCGGCTGCTCGCCGCGCTTCGCGTCCATCTCGACTGGATCCAGTACCGCGAGAATTTCCGCGAGCCCGTCTGCGTCCGCCGCGCCACCGACGCGGCGGGCCGGCCGCTGTCGCTCGCGGAGCTCGCCGTCGATCTCAGGCGCGCGGATCCCGCCACGTGGGCCACCACGCTCGCCGCCGCGCTCGGCGCGATGGCGCCGTTCGCGGAGCCGCCGGCGGGCGACGTCGAGATCCAGCCGTTCGCGCCGTTGCGCGAGAGCGTCATCTGGCGCTTCAACGACCTCTTCTGGCAGCGCGTCGGCGACTGGGAAGCCTCGACGGGGCGCGGCTTCGAGCAGGCGCTGCCCACGGGGCGCTCCGACGCGAACGACGGCGGCGCCGTCGCGGACTCCGTCGCCGACTTCTGGACGCTGCTCGCGGATCTCGACAAGCGCGCGCAGCTCCCGCCCGAGATCTTCGCGCTGGAGATCGGTGTCGGATCGGGGACACGCGCGGCGACGTGGCTCGATACCAGCACCAGCGGGTTGAGCCCGATCTCGATGGGAAATTCCGTGCCGTCCTTGCGCCTGGCGAAGAGCTCCTGCCCGACGCCCATCCGCCGCATGACGGGGGCCGCCGTGTAGGCCTCACGGAGCGCCACATGGTTCCGACGGAATCGCTCGGGGAGCAGCTCCTCGACGGGCTTCCCGATCAGCTCCGGCGCGCCGTATCCGAACAGGCTCTCACAGTGCCTGTTGATGTAGGCGATCTGCCCCTTCTCGTTTGACCAGCTCTGGCAACTAGGACCTAGGTCTTAGGGGGCGGACAATGAAGGGTGCGAGACCGCCCGGGGCCCGCGGGCGCCGCCCGTGCTCGCCGTGCACCCGTCCACGATCCTCCGCGTACCCGCGCGTCCCGTCCCGGGGTCCGTTGACATCTGCGCATCCGGGCAGTATGAATTTTCGTATGCGAACGACGCTGATCATCGACGACGCGCTCTTCCGAGAGCTGAAGCGCCGCGCGGCAGAACAACGGCGAACGCTGTCCGACGTCACCCAGGACGCGCTGCGGCGCGGACTCGCGGAGCAGGAGACGCGGATCAAACCGCGACGACGTATCCGTCTGCGATCCTTCGCGCTGGGCCGGCCGCGCGTCGACATCGCGGATCGGAGCCAGCTCTTCGATGTCCTCGACAGATCGTGAGGTTCCTCGTCGACACCAACATCCTGACGTATGCGGTCAACCGCGACTGTGTCGAGCATGGCGCGGCGAGAGAGGCGCTGGCCGATTGGCTCTCGGGTCCGACGCCGTGGGCCACGACGTGGGGCGTGCTCTATGAGTTCCTTCGTGTCACGACACATCCCCGCGTCTTTCCGCGTCCCTTGAGCGCCGACCAAGCTTTGGAGTTTCTGGAGCCACTACTCTCGAGCGACATCGTGACGATCATCGGGCCGACGTCCCGCCACGCGGCGCTGTTGCGCGCGACGATACGCGACGTCGGTCGCCCCTCGGGCAGCCTGTTCCACGATCTCCACACCGCGGTCGTGATGCGTGAGCACGGAGTTTCGGAGATCATGACCGCCGACGCTGACTTCCGGAAGTTTCCGTTCCTCGTTGTCACCGACCCCGTCCATCCCGCAAGGTGAGGACAACGCTCGTTGTTTGTGAGAGCCCATGGTCGACCAATGGCCGGCTCGAGCGGTGGTCAGTGCGCCCGTTCGTCGAGGGACTGTGCGAGCGGTATGACGCTCGATTGAGCTACAGGACGTTCACGACGGGCGACGAACTCACTCGTCTGCTGAACGACGAAGCAATCGATCAGACGAGAGGACGCGTGCTCGTCTATCTCGCGTGTCATGGCCGAGGCGGACGTCTGGAGTTGGGCCGCCGGCTACGTCTGCGCGGTCGACTGGGCCACGAGCCTGATTCTCGACGTCGCGGTCATCCAAGAACTGATGATGGCGGGACGATGTGCCCGCCGGACCACCGTCGTAAAGCGCTTCCATGACGCGTTTCGTGCGTTCAGTCCAGATTGGGTGGTTGGTGTCGACACGCGCGATCGACCCGTGAACCTCGGCCAGGCGATTCGGGTCGTTGCTCGTGACCGAACGCCGGGCGGCCGGTCCAAGGATCTCTCGCGGGATCTTCGGGATCGACTGGGATGGGACGGGTTGAACTGACGCGGCGGGCTTATACTCGGGCTGAGTCATGGCCACGCTGACCGCCGACCGCAAGCGCGCGCTCCGCACCGAGCTGGAGGGCATTCTCGGCCGCAGGGCCGTGCTCTCCGATCCCGACGAGCTGCTCGTCTACGAGTCCGACGGGCTCACGCTCTTCCGCGCGCTCGCGGACTTCGTCGTGTTCCCGACGTCGGTCGAGCACGTCTCCGCGGTCGTCAAGCTCGCGAACCGCGAAGGATTGCCGTTCGTCGCGCGCGGCGCGGGCACCGGGCTCTCGGGCGGCTGCCTGCCGGCCGAGGGCGGCATCGTGCTCTCGCTGATGCGGATGAATCGCCTGCTCGAGGTCGACTACGACAACCAGATCGCGGTCGTCGAGCCCGGCCTCGTGAACTTGCACCTCTCTTGGGCGGTCGGGGGGAAGGGCTACTACTACGCGCCCGATCCGTCGAGCCAGCAGGCGTGCACGATCGGCGGCAACATCGCGAACAACTCCGGCGGCCCGCACACGCTGAAGTACGGCGTCACGACGAACCACGTGCTCGGCCTCGAAGTCGTGATGCCGGACGGCGAGATCGTGTGGCTCGGCGGCAAGACGCGCGAGAGCCAGGGCTACGACCTCGTCGGCGTGTTCGTCGGCTCCGAGGGCACGTTCGGGATCGCGACCAAGATCGTCGTCCGAATTCTCAAGAAGCCGCAGGCGGTGAAGACCGTGCTCGCGGTGTTCAACGAGGTCGATCAGGCGTCGGCCGCTGTCTCGAAGATCATCGCGCGCGGGCTGGTCCCGGCCGCCGTCGAGATGATCGACCAGCTCACCATCGGCGCCGTCGAGGACGCGTTCGGCTGCGGCTACCCGCGCGACGCGGCCGCCGCGCTGCTCGTCGAGCTCGACGGGCTAGAGGTTGGAATGGCAACGCAGGCGCAGCGCATCGTGGACGCGTGCAGGGACTGCGGCGCGCGCGAGGTGCGCACGGCGAAGGACGAGGCCGAGCGCCAGCTCCTCTGGAAGGGCCGCAAGTCCGCGTTCGGCGCGTACGGCCGCGTGTCGCCCGCGTACATGGTGATGGACGGCGTGATCCCGCGCACGCGGCTGCCGTACGTGCTCCGCCGCGTGAACGAGATCGTCGGCGCGCACGGGCTGCGCGTCGGCAACGTGTTCCACGCGGGCGACGGCAACCTGCATCCGAACATCCTCTACGATCCGCGCCGGCCGGGCGAAGAGCAGCGCGTGGTCGCCGCGGGCGCCGAGATCATGAAGGTGTGCGCGGAAGTCGGCGGCTCGATCTCCGGCGAGCACGGCATCGGGCTCGAGAAGGCCGACTTCATGCCGTTCATCTTCTCGGCCGCGGACCTCGCGCTGATGCAGCGGCTGAAGAACGCCTTCAACCCGCACGGACTCTGCAATCCTGGCAAGGTGTTCCCGACGAAGCACACGTGCGGCGAGGCCGGTCCCGTCGCGTATCGCCCGCACGCCATCGAAGAGCAGGGCCTGGCTCAGCGGTTCTGAAGCGCCGCGCGTGCAGGCCGCCGTCCTCGAAAAGCTTCGCGCGATCGTCGGCGCCCCCCACGTCCTGACCGGCGTCGATCTCTCGCCCTACGTCGTCGAGGGCCGCACGCCGGAAGCGGCGGTGTTTCCCGGCAGCGTCGACGAGGTGCGCGCGGTCGTCACGCTCGCGGGCGAATCCGAGCTTCCGGTCATCACGTGGGGCGGGGGCACCGCCGCCGCCGTGGGCATGCCCGCGCCGCGCGCGGGACTCGTCCTCGGGCTCCGGCGTCTCGATCGCGTCGTCGAGCACGAGCCCGGCGACCTCACGGTGATCGTCGAAGCCGGCCGGACGTTCGCGGCGCTCCAGGCGACGCTGCGCGAGCGCGGCCAGTGGCTGTCGCTCGATCCGCCGGACGACGCGCGCGCGACGATCGGCGGCGTGCTCGCGACGAACGCGTCGGGCCCGCGCCGCCAGCTCTACGGCACCGCGCGCGATCTGCTGATCGGGCTCACGGTGATCACGGCCGACGGCGCGCTCGTGCGGGGCGGCGGCAAGGTCGTGAAGAACGTCGCGGGCTACGACTTGCCCAAGCTGTTCGTCGGCTCGTACGGCACGCTCGGCGTGATCGTCGAGGTGACGGTGAGGCTGAGACCGCGTCCCGACGACGAGCGCCTCGTCGCGGTGCCGTTCGAGCGCCTGAAGGATGCGGGCGCGGCGGTGCGCGCGTTGATGGCGTCGGACCTGATCCCGAACGCGGTCGAGGTGCTCGACGCGGACGCGCTGCGCGCGCTCGGCATCGGCGCGGCGCCCGCGGCGCTGCTCACCGGCTTCGACGGCGTGCCCGAGCAGGTGGCGTGGCAGATCGCGGAGCTGCCGCGCGTGGTCGCGGCGGCGGGCGAGCCGCGCGCGCTGTCGAGTGAGACCTGGCCGCGCCTTGCGCGCGCGGCCGCGGACGCCTTCTCCGCCTCGGTCGTGATGCGACTGTCCGTGCTGCCGACGCAGGTCGCCGAGGTGATGGAGCAGGGCCGCGCGCGCGCGCGCGACCGCGGTCTCTCGTCGGCGTGGACCGCGCACGCCGGCGTCGGCGTCGTCACGGCGGCGCTGTCGCTCGACGGCGGACGTCAGGACGTGGCGGCGGTCGCGGAGATCGTGCGCGCGTGGCGCGAGATCGCGCGCGCGTTCGCCGGCTTCGCCGTGCTCGACGCGGCACCGCTCGCGGTCAAGGAAGCGGTCGGCGTGTGGGACGACGCGGGCGGGGCCGGGCGTATCATGCGGCGGATCAAAGAGGAGCTCGACCCGAAGAACGTGCTGAACCCCGGTCGATTCGTGGGAAACATTTGAGCACGCATACCGAGCAGCGCCCCGCCGCCATCGCTCCGCTGACCCTGCACGGCCTGTCCGTCGAAGGCGTGAACCAGTGCGTGCACTGCGGCCTCTGTCTCGCGTATTGCCCGACGTTCTCGGAGCTCGGGACCGAGATGGACTCGCCGCGCGGCCGCATCTTCATGATCAAGGCGCTCGCCGAGGGCCGGATGACGCTGACCGATCCCACGGTCGAGCATCTCTCGCTCTGTCTCGATTGCCGCGCGTGCGAAACCGTGTGTCCCGCCGGCGTGCCGTACGGCCGCCTGATCGAAGCGGCGAAGGCGGAGATCGAGCGCCGGCGTCCAGGGGGAACGCTGCGGCGCGCGTTCCGCTGGCTCAACTTCGGGATGCTGCTCGGCAAGCCGGCCGCGCTGCGCGCCGCCGCCGTGGGCCTGCGGATCTACCAGGCGAGCGGCCTGCAATCGCTCGTGCGGCGCCGCGGGCTCGTGAAGCTGCTGCCGGGCACCCTCCCCGCGTGGGAAGCGCTGCTGCCGACGCTGCCGCGCGCCGCCGATCGCGCGCCGCTGCCCGCGCTCATCGCCGCGGAAGGCGAGCGGCGCGGGCGCGTCGCGATGCTCACGGGCTGCGTGCAGTCGGTCGTGTTCGGCGCGCACAACCGCGCGACCGCGCGGATTCTCGCGAGGAACGGCTGGGAGGTCGTCGTCCCGCGGACGCAGGGCTGCTGCGGCGCGCTCAACGCGCACGGCGGCGATCACGCGCGCGCGCTCGAGATGGCGATGAAGACGATCGCGGTGTTCGAGACGGCGCGCGCCGACGCGGTCGTCGTGAACACCTCGGGCTGTGGCGCACACATGAAGGCGTACGGCGCGCTGCTCGCCGCCGATCCCGCGTGGGCGGAGCGCGCGCGCCGCTTCTCGGCCACCGTGCGCGACATCAGCGAGCTGCTCGCGACGGCGCCGCTGCGCGGCCCGTTACGTCCGGTCCGGATGACGGTCACGTATCACGACCCGTGTCACGTCGTGCACGGCCAGAAGATCAGGAAGGAGCCGCGCGCGCTGCTCGCGCAGGTCCCGGGACTCACGCTCGTCGATCTCCCGGAGTCCGACTGGTGCTGCGGCTCCGCGGGCATCTACAACCTCACGCAGCCCGAGATGGCGGCGCGTCTGCTCGCGCGCAAGGTCGGCCACGTGGAGAGCACGGGCGCGCAGGCGGTGGTGACCGCGAATCCCGGCTGCATCCTCCAGATCCAGCAGGGCCTGCGCGAGCGCGGCCGCGACGTCGCGGTCCTCCATCTCGTCGAGATCCTGGACAACGCGTACGCGTCGCGGGGCGCCGTGTAGATGGCGGCGACCTCCACTCCGGACGAGCACAAGCAGAATGCGCCGCAGTCCATCGGATGCTGGGTGTTGACCATCTCGGATTCGAAGACGCCGGAGACCGACACGTCCGGGAAGCTGATTCGCGAAATGCTCGCCGGGGCCGGGCATCAGGTGGTCGGCTCCGGGATCGTCCGCGACGAGCCCACCGAGGTGCAGCGCGTGATCCGCGAGGCGTGCGCGAACGACGGGGTGCGCGCGGTGATCATGACCGGGGGCACCGGCATCACGTCGCGCGATTCCACCTTCGAGGCCGTCGAGGCGATGCTCGACAAGCGCCTGCCCGGCTTCGGCGAGCTGTTCCGGATGCTGTCCTACCAGGAAGTCGGCGGCGCCGCGATGCTCTCGCGCGCTCAGATGGGGGTGGCCCGGGGGCGGATCGTGGTGTCGCTCCCCGGCTCGCCCAACGCCTGCCGCCTGGCCCTGGACAAGCTCCTCCTCCCGGAACTCGGTCATCTGATCCGCGAGTTGAGCCGATAAATACCCTGGAGGGAGAGGGGATTGCGCCCGCAAACCCGGCGCCCGGAGCGGTCTCCCGGAAGGTTGGCGCTATACTCGGGGCCTCGATGCTCGATGGAGGTTGATCGATGCGGCAGTCCCCGCCCTTTCTGATCGTCGCGGCGCTCGTGGCCGCGTCTTTGATCGGATGCGCCGTGCCCGCGACCGCGGCCGATCCCGGCGGCATCACGCTCACGCTGCAGGAGTCGCCCACCGATCTGAACGCGCCGCCCGAGCTCGCGAAGTTCAACTCGCTGCTCGCGGATCTCGCGGAGCGCCTGAAGCCCGCGCTCGTTCACGTGCGCGTGCGGCGGCCGGCGGTGCAGAAGGACAAGGACGACGCGGACAGCCCGAGCGAGCCGCGCCGCTCGAGCGGCTCGGGATTCGTGGTCGCCCACGACGGGCTCATCGTGACCAACGCGCACGTCGTCGAAGGCGCCGACTGGATCCAGGTGCGCCTCTTCGACGGCCGGCGCTTCCCCGCCAAGGTCATCGGCCGCGACAACCGCGTGGACGTCGCGCTCATCAAGATCGACGGCGTCGAGAGGCTGCCGACGCTGCGCTTCGCCGACTCGAACAAGGTGCGCGTGGGCGAGTTCGTGCTGGCGCTCGGTCACCCGTTCGGCCTCGAGCAGACGGTGAGCTTCGGCATCGTGAGCCGCAAGGGCACGCCGCTCAGCGCCGCTGCGGCCGGCTTCGACTTCATCCAGACCGACGCCGCCATCAACCCCGGCAACTCCGGCGGCCCGCTCGTGAGCATGGCCGGTGAAGTCGTCGGCGTGAACAGCATGGCCGCGCGGAACGGCTCCATCGGCTTCGCGATCCCGTCGAACCTCATCAAGGTCCTCGTCCCGCAGCTCGCGCTGAAGGGCAAGGTCGAGTGGGGCTGGCTCGGCGTCAGCATCGCCGAGCTCACCGACGACGACGTCGCGCGCCTGAAGCTCAACGAGCCGAAGGGTGTCTTGATCCGCTCGGTGATGCCGGGCGAGCCGGCGGAGAAGGGCGGGATCAAGGCGAACGACGTGATCGTCGCCATCGACGGCACGGCGCTCAGCACGCCGCCCGAGCTCCAGCGCATCGTCTCCGCGTCGCCCGTCGGCAAGCGCGTGCGCGTGGTCGTCATGCGCGACGGCAAGCCGAGCGAGGTCGAAGTCGTGATCGGGCGTTACAAGGAGCCGGAAGAGAAGAAGTAGCAACCGGGGCGGGACACGCGTCCCCGGCGGGCGGGAGGGGCGAGGGGATTTCGCAAGTCACCCCCGCCCGGTGTGGGGTCCCCCGACTTGCGAAACCCCCTCGCCCTTCCCGCCCGCCTCGCGCCGTCGCCCCTCGCGCTACCCGTTGCCTCCGCTCCCATCTCCGCTCAGGCGCGCGCGCGGGGCCGGGACACGGCCGCGAGCGTGACGCGCGCCCACGGCGAGTCGAGGCGCAGCACGGGCGCGAAGCGCGGGCCGCCCACGATCCGCGCGTCACCTTCCTCCGGCGACGCCGCATCCTCGCGCACCTCCTCCACCGCGAGCAGGAAGTACGCGAGCCGCGGATCCTCCTTCACCGGCAACGGGCCGTCGATCCGTCGCAGCTTCACGTACGCGACCACGTCGGGCTCCGTGATGACCAGCGTCGCGACCTGACGTTCCGCGAGGTTGTCCGCGCTGTCGCTTCCGGCGCGGATGACGAGGCCCACGGTCGAAGCGTCGTACGCGCGCAGCTCCAGGTAGGAGATGAGCATCGGATGCGGGCGCCGGCCGGCGTCCACCGTGACGAGCGGCAGCGCCAGACCCAGTCGGCTCTCGAGGTCCCGCTGCGACAGCCGCTCCAGTAGCGCGGGGGTCAGCGCCTGTCCCACCTTCAGGCTCATGGCCGGACTATACCCGTCGCCGCCGGTGGTCCAGGTATTCAGGGTTTGACCACCACCCCCTCGGACCACCGGTCAAAGACCTCTAACACACTGATTTAGCGACGTTCTCATGTGGCGCGCCGATTGCGTTAGAGACGGGGCCAAGGAGGGTAACCGATGACGACCCGAGAGATCGATCCGCAGGCCCCGTGGGCGCACCGTCTGGCACTCGTCGATGAAGCTCTGTCCAACGGGACGATGAGCCAGGCCTTCTACGAGTGGCACGAGGCGCACGGCGAGGCGTTCCGCTGCGGCCGGTGGGAAGCGCTCCTGGCGGTCGGTGACTCCGCCGCGCGGATCGATGCGGCCGCGGGCTCCGGGGTGGATTTCCGCGCCGACGCGCGTCGCGTGTACCTCGCGGCGCTCGTCCGCGCGCGGGCCGAATACTCGGCAGCCGGAGTGCGGCGCGTCGCCGCCGCCTTCGCCCGCCTGGGCGATCAGGAGCTCGCCGAGCGCGCGTACCGGGTGGCCCAGGACCTGTGCTAGCGCAAATGGTCGATCGCGAGAAGGACCTCGGCTGGCGTCGTGAGCGCGGGATCCGCGAAGGGCTCCGCCTGCGCGACCACCTCGACGCGGGGCCCCCGGGCAGCGCAGGTCTCCGGCGGAAACCCGAGGTGGATGGCGACGGTGGGGGTGCCGAGGACGCCGGCGACGTGCGTGAGCCCGCTGTCGGGCCCGATGAAGAGCCGTGCGCGGCCGGCGAGCGCGCATGCGGGAAGGATCCCGAGCCGCCCGAGGGGCCGGCAAAACGCGGGGAGTGACGTGTCGTCGGAGCCGGTGGTGTCGACGACGATCGGCAGCTCGATGCGCGCGCGAAGCAGCTCGTAGAGCGCGTGGTAGTGCGCGAGCGGCCACGACCGGAACGCGCGCCGGGCGCGCACGAGCTGGACGACGTAGATGAAGTCGCCGACGCCGAGCCGCGCGAGATGCGCCGCGGCTTCCGCCCGATGCGCCTCGCCGAGATGAATGCTTCCGTGCGCGGGCGCGGGCACGCCGCACGCGTCGGCGTAGAGCGCGGTGAGGTGCCTGCCGCGTGTCCACCAGCGCGCGTCGTCGTTGTCGAGGAGGACGACGCGCTCGTAGAAGCGGCCGAGGACGCGCGCGATCAGCGCGCGGTGCGCGCGGCGCGCGGGCTTGTAGACGAACGGCGACCAGATCGAGCGCACGTGCGGGTCCGCTTCCACCACCGTGCGGTACGGCGCCGCCCCCGTGCCCATGTCGAGCGCCGCATCAGCGGCGAGCGCGTCGATGCTCGGAAACGCGTTCACGAGATCGCCGATCCCGCCCATCAGCGAGACGAAGACTCCGCCGCGCGGCTGTCGCGCGCGCGCGAGCGCGATGCGCGCGAGCTGGAGATAGAACCGGCGGCGGAAGAGGAGCCGCTCGAGCGGCGGCCGGACCGAGCGCGTTCCCTTCGGACCCGGCCGCGCGGCGTCGGTCACGGCGCTCACTCTACCGCGTCATGCCGTATTGTGTTCACCGGGAGGAACTGAATGAGAGCTGTCGACGCCGGAGACCTCGTGGTCGAACGCAAGGGCCAGATCGTCTGGGTGACGTTCAACCGCCCGGACGCGCGCAACGCGATGACGTTCGACATGTACGACGACCTGCACGACCTGTGCGACGAGCTGGACCGCGACGGCGACGTCCGCGTGGTGGTCGTGCGCGGGGCGGGCGACAAGTCGTTCGCGGCCGGCACCGACATCCGCCAGTTCCTCTCGTTCGAGACGCGCGAGGACGCGCTCGGCTACGAGGCGCGCATCGGCCGCGTGCTGCGCCGTCTCGCCGGGCTGACGAAGCCGACGATCGCGATGGTGCAGGGCGACGCGGTGGGCGGCGGGCTCTTCCTGTCGCTCGCGTGCGACCTGCGCTTCGCCGCCGAGCACGCGCGGTTCGGCGCGCCGGTGGCGCGCACGCTCGGCAACTGCACCGCGCCGTTCAGCTTCACGCTGGTCGCCTCCACCGTCGGCATGGTGCGCGCGCGCGAGATCCTGCTGCGCGCGCGTCTCGTCGGCGCCGCCGAGGCGAAGGCGATCGGGCTCGTGGACGAGGTGTATCCGATCGCGGACCTCGAGACGAAGGTCCGCGAGCAGGCGGAGACCCTGACCGGCCACGCGCCGCTCACCATGGCGGCGGTCAAGGAAGCGACGCGGCGCGTGCGCGACCGGCTCGCGCTCGACGACGCGGAGGACATCATCCTCTCGTGCTACCTGAGCCGGGACTTCAAGGAGGGCGCGCGCGCGTTCCTCGAGAAGCGCAAGCCGAACTGGAAAGGCGTGTGACGCGATGAGCGGGTTCACGGAGTACGAGCGCTACGACGCCCTGGGGCTCGCGGAGCTCGTGCGCAAGCGCGAGGTCACGCCGGACGAGGTGCTCGACGCCGCGCTGGCGCGCGTCGCGGCGCGCAATCCGGCGATCAACGCGGTGGTCATGCCGCTCGAGGACTACGCGCGCAAGGCCATCGCCGCCGGCCTTCCCGCGGGGCCGTTCACCGGCGTGCCCTACCTCATGAAAGACCTCACGGCGTCGATCGCGGGCGTCCGTATGCTGCGCGGCTCGACGTTCTTCGCCGACAGCCCGCCCGCGACGGCGGACAGCGATCACGTCACGCGGCTGAAGCGCGCGGGCCTCGTCATCTTCGGCCGCACGAACACGTGCGAGCTCGGGCTGAGTCTCACGTGCGAGCCGCGGTTCGGCGGCCCGACGAAGAACCCGTGGGACCCGACGCGGATCTCGGGCGGCTCGAGTGGCGGCGCGGCGGCGGCGACGGGCGCGCGGATCGTCCCGATGGCGCACGCGACGGACGGCTTCGGCTCCATCCGCGCGCCGGCGGCGTGCTGCGGAGTCGTCGGCCTCAAGCCGACGCGGAACCGCAACACGATGGCGCCGTTCCTCGGTGAAGGCCTCGGCGGGCTCGCGGTCGAGCACGCAGTGACGCTGAGCGTGCGGGATTCCGCGGCGCTGCTCGACGCGACGTGCGGGCCGGGCGCGGGCGATCCGTACTTCGCGCCGCCTGCCGCGCGGCCGTTCCTCGCGGAAGTCGGCGCGAATCCCGGCCGCCTTCGGATCGCGTTCACGAAGCGCGCGCCCAACGGCGCCAGGGTCAGCGCCGACAGCATCGGCCGGCTCGAGGACACCGCGCGGCTCTGCGCCGACCTCGGCCATCACGTCGAGGAGGCCGATCCGCAAGTCGACGGCGACGCGATCGTCCCGACGTTCCTCACGCTGAGCGCGGCGAACACGGTGATCAACGTCGAGGGGCATCCCGCGGGAAAGAGACCCGTCGCCGACGAGCTCGAGAAGGTGACGTGGGCGATGTACGAGCGCGGACAGCGCGTGACGGGCCCGGACTATGTGCGGGCGACCCAGACCGCGCATCGGATCGGACGCCAGACGGCGGCGTTCTACGCGCGTCACGACGTACTGCTGACGCCGGGCCTCGCGGCGGGCGCGGTGAAGCTCGGATGGATCGACATGATGCTCGAGGACGCCGCGGAGTACTGGCGGCGCGTGTTCACGTTCTCGCCGTTCACGGTGTGGTTCAACCTCACGGGTCAGCCGGCGATGATGCTGCCGCTCGGCGTGAGCGAGGCGGGGTTGCCGCTCGCGACGCAGCTGGTCGGGCGCTACGGCGACGAGGCGACGCTGTTCCGGCTGGCCGGACAGCTCGAGGCTGCCCGGCCGTGGTTCGATCGGAAGCCTACGGTTTAGGTAGCATCGCGATGACGGGATCGAGGTGCCTGGGATCGGGCGCGAAGCCGACGCCGAGCGCCTTGATCGTCGCCACGACCTTGTCGTTGTACGGCGTCCCGACGCCCTTCTGCTTGCCCTGCTCGCAGACGTAGCCGTTGAGATAGTCGATCTCGGTGCGGCGCTTCTTCCGCACGTCCTGCAGCAGCGACGGCTCGCCGCCGCCGCGCTTGCGCGCGATCTCCGCGATCTCCTCGAGGAGCGGCGCCAGGCCTTTGCCGTTGTAGGCGTCGACGTAGCGCTGCGCCGGAATTCCGTAGATCGGCTCGACCTCGTGGCCGACCGCGCGTCCGACCATGATCGCCTCGGCGCCGACGTGCACGCCGACCGAGGCGATCTTCGGATCGGTGCGGACCTGCAGCGTGCCGAGGCCCGTCAGCCCCGCGAGCGGATTCGCCATGCAGTTGATGGCGAGCTTCGACCACCGCTCGCCGAAGAGATTGGTCGTCACCTTCGTCCCGGCGACCGCGTTCATGATCTCGGCGAGCTCCTTGGCCCGCGCGGTCTCCTTGCCGTCGTGCTCGCCGATCTTGAAGCCGATGTCCCCACTATCTGTCCGCATCGCGTGGCCCGCCTCGTACATCCCCGCGCTGATCGTGATCACGCAGCCGAGCGTGCGGTGCTTGCCGGCCACGGCGGCGACGCGCTCGTCGTTGATCCCGTTCTGGAAGTCGACGATCACGCCGTCGGGCGTCAGGTAGCTGAGCGCCATCGCGGCGGCCCACTCGGTGTCGTACGACTTCACCGAGATGAACACGGCGTCGAACGGCTCGCGCACGCCCTGCAGCTCGTGGATGTGGATCGCCTTCACGTTCGGCACGACGAAATCGCCGATGGTGCCCGAGAGCCGCAGGCCCTTCGTCTTGATCGCCTCGATGTGCTCCGGCCACTGGTCGATGAGCGTGACGTCGCGTCCCGCCTTCGTGAGAAAGCCGCCGACCACGCTGCCGATCGCCCCCGCGCCGATGATCCCGATCCTCTTGATCACGCCGATGCCTCCGTCGCGCCGAGCGCGCGCCGCTCGTGTGTTGCGAACCCCGCGACGGTATCACGTGTTGACGTCTGAAATCGTCCACACTTGACGGCCCCCACGCGGCCGTGTCTGATGGCCGTGGAGGTCGCGATGGGCGTGTTCAGGGTTCCGATCGAGGTGAGCGATCTGCAGTGGAGCCGCGTCGAACGGCTCACCGCATGGGTCGACACCGGCGCGTTCTACACGAACGCCCCGCGTCCGCTCCTGGAATCGCTCGGCATCAGACCACACACACGCGAGCGATTCGTGCTGGCCGATGGGCGTGTCGGGGAGAACGACATCGGCCACATGTGGGTCCGCGTCGGCGACCGCACGACGATCACGCTCGTGCTCTTCGCCGGGCCGGACACCGAGCCGCTGCTCGGCGCGTACACGCTCGAAGGACTGGCGTTGAACGTCGATCCACTCCACCGCAAGCTCGTGCCGATGGAGTGGCTGCCGCGCTTCGAAATGCTTCGAGCCTGACATCTACTTGCGTGTAACGAGCGCGTTCGCGATCAGGAACGTCCCGATGTCCGTCGCCAGCGCGTCGTAGCCCGCCGGGTTCGGATGCGGATCATGCGGGAAGAATAGCGCGGCCCCGCCGGCCGCGCGCCCGCGCATCGTCTCCGTCGCATCGACGAACGGGATGCCGCGACGCGTGCACTCGGCGCGCAGCGACGCGACCAGCGCGTCCGTCCAGGGCGGCGGCGACGCGGCACCACGCGTGACGCGCTCGCGCTCGGGAAGAAACGCCACCACGAGCGCGACCCCGCGCGCGGCGAGACGCCGGCTGAACCACGCGATCTCCGCGCGCACGACGTCGAGCATCGCGAGCGCCGCGTCGGAGCCGTCCGGAGGACGCGGGGAGCCCGAGCGCTGCCGCATCGCGCGCGTGGTGATCTTCCGCACGAGATTGAGCGCGTGCGAGCGCGACGCCAGGAGACCGAAGCCGGAAATCGCGTGCACGACCTCCCTGACGGCGTCGACGTCGCGCCGGCGCTCCGCGAGAGGCCGCGGCTCGACGGCGGCGCCGTGCGGAACGAACAGGTGACGCTCCGCCTCGTCCGCGGGATCGGTGTAGGTGACGCCGAGGACGACGAGGTCCGGATGCAGGAGGCCGGGGCCCATCTCGTACCACAGCACCTGCTCGCCCGGGCCGGTGTCCGGCACGCCGGCGTTGACGACGTCCACGCGCTGGCGCGTGTGAGTACCGAGCCAGGCTTCGAGTCGCGCGGGATACGTCTCTTCGTCGTCCGCGCCCCAGCCGAACGTGAAGCTGTCGCCGAGCGCCACGATCCTCAGCGTGTCGTCGGAGGGCCACTCGGAGTACTCGCGGCGCGCGCGGAGCCGGTGGGCGTTCGTCGTGACGCGCACGTCGAACTCGCCGGGCGCCGACATCCGGGCGTGGAGGCCGGGCTTCAGGACGGTGACGCCGTCGACGGAATCGCCGAGCGGCCCGAAGACGAACTGCGGCGCCACCGCTCGAACCAGCGCCTCCGAGCCGAGGAGGCCGAGGACGAGCGCGATCGCCGCGACGAGCGCCCTGGCCGTCGACACGCCGTCGCCGCCGGGCTACTTGCGGTACTTCGCCGGCGCGCGGAGCTGCATGAAGAACGGCGGGCGCGGCATCCGGCTCACCGGCACGTCGATCAGCACCGGGCGATCGAGCTGGATCGCGTCCTTCACGAGGCGGCCGACCTCCGTCGGCTCCTTCGCGCGCATCGCGGTCATCCCGAACGACTCCGCGAACTTCACGAAGTCGGGATTGTGGAGGTCCGCCTTCCACGCGCCGCCCCACGTCTCGTCGAGGTCGCGCGCGACGTTGCCGAAGGCGTTGTCGTTGAACACGACGGTGACGACGTTGATCTTCTCGCTCACGGCCGTCGACAGCTCCTGGCAGTTGTACATGAAGCCGCCGTCGCCGACCGAGGCGACGACCGCCTTGTCGGGGCGCGCCACCTTCGCGCCGAGCGCGAACGGAAACTCGTACCCGAGGTTGCCGGAGTAGGAGGAGGTGAAGAACGTCCGCGCGCGCGTCACCGGCCAGAACGGCCGCGAGTAGTAGCCGATCTGCGTCATGCCCGACACGTACACGCCGTCTTCCGGCACGCCCGCGCGCAGCGACTTGAGGATCTGCGACTGCGGCTGCAGCGTGTCGTCGAGGACGATCTCCTCGCGCAGCGTGTGGTGCTCGTCCTTGCGCGTCGCGCGCGGCGGCGCCGCCTTGCGCAGCCGCTCCATGAGCGCCTCGAGCGTCTTCTTCGCGTCGCCCACGAGGCCGAAGCTCTTCTTGTGGTTGCGGCCGATCTCCGCGGGATCGACGTCGAGGTGGATCACCTGCTGGTCGGGCTGGAAGCCCGCCACCGCGAGCCGCGAGCCGACGGCCAGGATGACGTCCGCGCGGTCGAGGTACCCGCGCAGCTTGCTGCTCTTCCACAGCGCGGCGCCGAGCGACAGGTCGTTGTCGTCGCTGACCGCGCCCTTGCCCTCCGCCGAGGTCGCGACGCCCGCTTGCAGATAGTCGGCGACGGCCGCGAGCGCCTCCTGCGCGCCCGACAGCAGCACGCCGCCGCCGGCGTAGATCGCCGGGCGATGCGCGGCGAGGAGCATCTCGGCGGCGCGATCGACGTCCGATGCGGGCGCGCCCGTGCGCTCGGCGGTGCAGGGCGGGAGCAGCTCCGCGTCGCCTTCCTCTTCCATCGTGTCGGGCGGCATCTCGATGTGCACCGGACGCGGCCGGCCGGTGCGGAGCTGCTCGAACGCCTCGTGCACGAGCCCGGGCACCTCGTGCACCTGCAGCACGCGCTTGCGCCACTTCGTGACCGGCTTGATCGCGTCGAGCTGCTCGTTGATCTCGTGCAGCACGCCGATGTCCTTGCCGATCTGCGCGCGCGGCACCTGGCCGCAGATCATCAGCACGGGCGACGAGGCGGAGTAGGCCGTCGAGAGCCCCGCGCCGGCGTTGTAGAGGCCGGGGCCGGGGACGACCAGCGCGACGCCGATGCCGCCGCCCGCGCGCGCGTAGCCGTCGGCCATGTAGCTCGTCGCCTGCTCGTGACGCGTGGTGATGAAGCGGATCTTGCCCTCGTCGCGCAGGCCCGCGAGCGCGCCGTAGAGCTGCACGCCCGGGACGCCGAACATCACCTTCACGCCTTCGATCGCGAGCTGCCGCGCGAGCGCTTCCCCACCGGTCATCCGTGCCATCAGACGGGCTCCTCTTTTTTGAATACGACGTCGCCGCCGACCATCGTGAGCACCGGCGCGATCGCCTTGATCCTGCCTTCGCCGCACGTCATCACGTCGTCCGACAGTACCACCAGGTCGGCGCGCTTTCCGGGCTCGAGCGATCCGAGCTCCGACTCCAGCCCGGCGGCCCAGGCGTTCCAGCTCGTGAAGCTCCGCAGCGCTTCCGCGCGCGTCATGCGCTGCTGCGGCTGCCATCCGGGATGGTCACCGTCGAGCGGGCGGCGCGTGATCGCGGCGTGCAGGCCGTGGAACGGATTCGCGTCCTCCACGGGGAAGTCCGAGCCGCCGGCGATGATCGTACCGGTGTCGAGCAGCGAGCGCCACGCGTACGCGCCGGGCAGGCGCTCGTCGCCGAGCCGCTCGCCCGCCCAGCGCATGTCGGACGTGCAGTGCGTCTGCTGCATGCTCGGCACCACGCCGAGCCGCGCGAAGCGCGGCACGTCGGCGGACGTCAGGATCTGCGCGTGCTCGACGCGGAAGCGGCGGCCCGCGACGCCGATCTTCTCCATCGCGTCGAGCGCGAGCGTGTTCGCGCGATCGCCGATCGCGTGCACGCACGCCTGGAACCCCGCGTCGCGCGCCTCGCCGAGCAGCCGCAGCAGCTCCTCGGGCGGGATCAGCACGAGGCCGCGATTGCCGGGATCGTCGCAGTAGTCGCCGTGCAGCGCGGCGCCGCGCGAGCCGAGCGCGCCGTCGAGCCACAGCTTGAGCGCGCCGACGACGATCGCGCCGTCGCCGATCGTCTCGCGTCCGCGCTCGCGATACTCCGCCCACGCCTTCTTGCCGCTGAGCGCCACGTAGTTGCGCAGCGCGAACCGTCCGCGCTCGACGAGCCGGCGATACGCCGCGAGCGTCGAGAGATCGACGCCCATCTCGTGAACGCCGGTCAATCCCTTCGCGACGCACTCGGCGATCGCGTCGGTCACCGCGCGCTCGAACCGCTCCTCCGGCGGCGCCGGGATCACCGCGCGCACGAGCTCCTGCGCGGCGTCGACGAGCACGCCGGTCGGCTCGCCCGCGGCGTCCTTCATCACGAGGCCGCCCGCGGGATCGCCGGTGTGGCGGTCGATGCCGGCCACGCGCAACGCCGCGGTGTTCGCCCAGATCGCGTGCCCGTCGATGCGCGTGAGCGCGACGGGATTCTCGGGCGCCACGCGATCGAGCGACGCGCGCGCCGGAAACGCGCGCCCCGGCCACAGCGTCTGATCCCACCCGCGCCCCGTGAGCCACTCGCCCGGCGCCGCCGTGCGCGCGGCGCCGGCGACGACCGCGGCGGCGGCACCTTCCGACGCGAGATGCGCGACACGCAGCTCCAGCCGCGTCTTCGCGAGGCTCATGAGGTGCGCGTGCGCGTCGACCAGCCCGGGGACGATCGCGCGGCCGCCGACGTCGAGCACGCGCTCGCCGGCGGCGGGAACCACGTCCCCGCGCCGCCCGACGAACGCGACGCGTCCGTCGCGCACGACGAGCGTGTCGGCGATGGAGTCGCGCGCGTCGAGCGTGTGAATACGACCATTGGTCACGAGCACGGGCGGCTATTGTAGACCTCGATGCGCCTGCTCATCGTCCGCCACGCCGAAGCCGTTCCCGCCGATGCCGCCGGGGTTCGCGATCGCGACCGGCCGCTCACGGCCAACGGCGAGCACGTGTTTCGCGCGGCTGCGAAGGGTCTCGCGCTTCGGCTGCCGGCCCCGGACGTGCTGCTCGCGAGCCCGCTGCTCCGCGCGCGGCAGACGGCGACGCTGCTCGCCGTCGCATGGGGTGACGTCGTGGTGACGCCGGAAGCGGCGCTCGCGTCCGGAAGCGTCGACGCGATCCTCGCCGCGATCCTCGCCGCGGCAGCGGCGGCGGGCGCCAACCGCCACGACCCGACGATCGCGGTCGTCGGCCACGAGCCCACGGTCTCCGCGCTGCTCGCCGGCCTCGTCGGCGCCGAGGCGCGCGGCTTCAGCCCGGGAGCGGCGGCGCTCGTCGAGACCGGGTCCGCCGCACAGCGCGCCGCCCGGCTCGTGTGGTTCCTGTCGCCGGAAGCGGCGGCAGAGTCATCACGCTGAGCCACTGGTCAGACTGCTCAAGCCTCGACCACTACTCCTGACGGCCACGTCGCGCCCGCTGTAACTGTCTGATTCTTTACACGTCTCGTTTGGCCCCGCGTTTGCGCTGGAGTACGCCCAACAAGGAGGAGCACCCATGGGCGGACCGAGACCGGGGATCGGAGAGCGGGCGGCGGGAGCGGCGGACACGACGGGGACGGACGCGTGGGCGCGGTGTCTTCGGGCGCTCGATGCCGCGATCGCCGACCGCGCGCTGAGCCGCGCGATCTACGCGTGGCGTGAGGCCTACGACGCCGCGCTCGCGACCCCGCACTGGGAGCCGCTCGCCGCCGTCGGCGATCGCGCGCTCCAGATCGACGCGATCGCCGCCGGGCGCACGCGTCATCGGGACGAAGCGCAGCGGGTCTATCAGTTCGCGCTGGCGCGCGCGCGCGTCGCGAACGCGCGCAAGGGCGTCGAGAAGCTCACGGCCGCGCTCGAGATGCTGGGCACGGCGCGATGAGAGCGCGGAAGCACGCGTGCCGCCACTGTCCCAACGCGCCGGTCGTCCGCGACGTCGTCGCCGGCTGGCGCGAGCAGTGGCTGAAGCTCCTGACGGGACGCCGCCCCTACCGGTGTCTCGACTGCGGGCGGCGGTTCTTCGAGCGGCCGGTCAGTAGCCGCGCGCGCGGTCGACGACTTCTCGCAGCGGCTGCCCGGCCGCGAACCGCTTGAGATTGTCGACGAAGAGCTCGGCGACGAAGCGGTCGCGCGTTGGATGCAGGCCGCCCACGTGCGGCAGCACCACGATGCCGTCGGTCGTCCAGAACGGATGCTCCGGCGGCAGCGGCTCCTTGCGGAACACGTCGAGCACCGCGCCCGCGATCGTCTTCGCCTTCACGGCCGCGACGAGATCGTCGTCGACGATCAGGTCGCCCCGGCCGAAGTTGAGCAGCCACGCGGACGGCTTCATGCGCGCGAGCCGCGCGCGATTCATCAGGTCGCGCGTGTCGGACGTCGCGGGCAGGAGCAGCAGCACGAAGTCGGACTCGCGGAGGACCTCGTCGGTGCCGTCGGGCCCGAGCACGCGCGCGACGTGCGGGACCTTCGCGCTGTCACGCTTGGTTCCGATCACGCGCATGTCGAACGCCGCGGCCTTGCGCGCGACCTCCGCGCCGATCGCGCCGAGACCGAGGATCCCGAGCGTCATCCCCGCGAGCGTCGGATTCACGCGCCGGGTCCAGCGGCGGTCGCGTTGATCCATCACGATCGGCACGAACTGCTTCGCGATCAGAAACAGCGCGCCGACGATGTGCTCCGGCATCTGCAGCCGGTGCGTGCCACGCGCGCACGTCAGCGTGACCGTGGGCGGAACGTCGGGCGAGGCGAGCCACTGATCCATGCCGCCGGTGAGCGACTGGACCCACGCGAGGCGCCGCGCGCGGGTGGCCATGGCCTTCGGGGGACGCCAGGCGAGCAGGACATCGGCCTGGGCAAGCGCCGCCTCTTCTGGCTCCCCGGGAAATGGCGCGGTGACGAACTCGAAATCGCGCTCGAGGCCCTCCGCCTGAGCGGCCGCGAGATAAGGGCCCGGCTCGTCGTTCCAGAGCAGGACCACTGAACGTTGACCGTCTCTTGGACGTTGACCGTCCATGACGGTCAAATGATCTTGACGGTCAAATGACCGGGCTCAGGCGCGCGCCGGCTGCGGCGCGGCTGAGGGCTGCGAGGACGCAGCCGACGTGTCGCCGTGGCCGTTCGTCGTGACCGCGCACGCGTCGCTGCTTTCGCGATGGATCGAGAGATCCTTGATCGTCGGCGACGTGCCGCAGAGCGGGCACTCCGGATCGCGGCGTAGCTTCACCTCGCGGAAGCGCATGCCGAGCGCGTCGTAGGTGAGCAGGCGGCCGATCAGCGGCTCGCCGACACCGAGCACGAGCTTCACGGCTTCCGTCGCTTGCACCAGCCCAATCGCTCCCGGGAGCACGCCCAGGACACCGGCCTCGCTTCAGGAGGGGACGAGGCCCGGCGGCGGCGGTGACGGATAGAGGCAGCGATAGCACGGCCCCTGGTTCGGGGCGAACACCGTCGCCATGCCTTCGAACTGGAAGATCGAGCCGTGCACGTTCGTCTTGCCCGCGAGATAACACGCGTCGTTGACGAGGTAGCGCGTCTCGAAGTTGTCCGAGCCGTCGACGACGAGGTCGTAGTCCTTGATGATGTCCATCACGTTGTCGACCGTGATGCGGTACGGCAGCGAGATCACGTTCACGTCGGGGTTGAGCGCTTTGATCGTGCGCGTGCCCGACTCCACCTTCGGCTTGCCGACGTCCGCCGTCGTGTGGAGCACCTGGCGCTGCAGGTTGCTGATGTCGACGGTGTCGCCGTCCATCAGGCCGATCGTGCCGACGCCGGCGGCGCCGAGATACAACGCGGTCGGCGAGCCGAGGCCGCCCGCGCCGATCAGCAGCACCTTGCTGCGCAGGAGCTTCTGCTGGCCCTTCTCGCCGACCTGGTTCAGGAGGAAGTGGCGGCTGTAACGCTGGATTTGATCCGGCGTCATGGGCGTTTCTTTCACGACGGGCAGACCCGACTGCGCCCACTTCGCGTAGCCGCCCTGGAGATTGATCACGTTCTCGTAGCCGAGCTCCTTCAGCTGCTTCGCCGCGAGGACGGAGCGCAGCCCGGTCTGGCAGTAGAGAACGACGGGTGTCTTCTGATCGGCCACCGTCCCGCCGATGCGGAACTCGAGGAAGCCGCGGCTGATGTTGGTCGCCGCTTCGATGTGGCCGTCGCGATACTCGTCCGGGTCGCGCACGTCGATGACGGCGACGGGCTCGCCGGATTTGAGACGCTTTTCGAGCTGATCGGGCCCCTCTTCGGGCACGACCTGCCGCGCCTCCGCGATCATCTCTTTCAGCGTCTTCATACGGCCGATCTTACCCTATACTCGTTTCTGTCTCATGAAGGGCATCATCCTCGCCGGCGGTTCCGGGACCCGCCTCTATCCGCTGACGCTGGCCACGAGCAAGCAGCTCGTCCCGATCTACAACAAGCCGATGATCTACTACCCGCTCTCGACGCTGATGCTGGCCGGCATCCGCGAGGTGCTGGTCATTACGACGCCGGAGGACCAGGCATCGTTTCAGCGCCTGCTCGGCGACGGCCGCCAGCTCGGCCTCGACGTGTCGTACGAAGTGCAGCCGCGGCCCGAAGGCCTCGCGCAGGCGTTCATCATCGGGCGCCGCTTCGTCGGCCGCGACGCCGTCGCGCTGGCGCTCGGCGACAACATCTTCTACGGCGCCGGCTTCCCGCTGATCCTGCGGCGCGCGACGCGCCAGGAGCGCGGCGCCACGGTGTTCGCGTACTGGGTGCGCGATCCCGAGCGCTACGGCGTGGTGGAATTCGACGCCGACGGCAGGGCGATCAGCGTCGAGGAGAAGCCCGCGAAGCCGCGCTCGCCGTGGGCGATCACCGGACTCTACTTCTACGACAACCGCGTGCTCGACATCGCCGCCGGTCTCACGCCGTCCGCGCGCGGCGAGCTCGAGATCACCGACGTCAACGCGGCGTACCTCGCCGCGGGCGATCTGCACGTCGAGCGTCTGGGCCGCGGCATCGCGTGGCTCGACACGGGCACGCACGAGGCGCTGCTGCAGGCGTCGACGTTCATCCAGACCATCGAGGAGCGGCAGGGCCTCATGGTCGCGTGCCTCGAGGAAATCGCGTTCAAGATGGGCTACATCACCGCGCTGGACGTGATGCGCATCGCGGAGCCGATGCGCAAGAACTCCTACGGCCAGTACCTGCTGCGCCTCGTGGAAGCGGGGAACTAGCGCGATGGATCTCTCTGCCGACGCCAAGCGCGTCTTCTCGGTGCAGTCGTACGCGCCGCGCCCGCCGATCGACGGCGTGACGATCACCGAGCTCAAGCGGTTCCACGACGACGGCGGCTCGATGACGGAGCTCGCGCGGCTCGTGAACGGGACGCCGGAAGGGCTCGACGGCTTCACGCTGCGGCAGATCAACTTCAGCGAGATCGAGCCGGGCGCGGTCAAGGCGTTCCACCTGCACGCGCGCCAGACGGACGTGTGGTTCGTGCCGCCGAGCGACCGCGTGCTGATGGTGCTCGCGGACGTCCGCAAGGGCTCGCGCACCGAGCACGCGACGATGCGCTTCATGCTCGGCAACGGCGCGCCGCGGCTCGTGCGCATCCCTCCCGGCGTCGCGCACGGCGCGAAGAACCTCGGCACGGCGACCGGCCGCATCATCTATTTCACCGACCTGCACTTCTCGCCGGAGCCCTCGCAGTGCGACGAGGGACGGCTGCCGTGGGACTACCTCGGCGCCGACGTCTGGGACGTGACCCGGGGCTAGCTCCGTGAAGCTGCTCGTCACCGGCGGCGCCGGGTTCATCGGGTCGAACTTCATCCGTCACGTGCTCGCCACGCACGGCGACGACACCGTCGTCAACCTCGACAAGCTCACCTACGCGGGGAATCCCGCGAACCTCGCGGACCTCGCCGGCAATACGCGCTACACGTTCGTGCAGGGCGACATCTGCGACGCCACGGTCGTGCGCGACGTCATGCGTGGCGTCGACGCCGTCGTCAACATGGCTGCCGAGAGTCACGTCGACCGCTCGATCCTCGATCCCGACGCGTTCCTGCGCACGGGCGTGCACGGCGTCCACACGCTGCTCGAGGCCGTGCGCGATCTCAAGGTCGCGCGCCTGCTCCACATCTCGACCGACGAGGTCTACGGCAGCATCGCCGAGGGGGCCGCGTCGGAGGAGGCGCCGCTCGCGCCCACGAGCCCGTACTCCGCCGCGAAGGCGGCGGGCGACCTGCTGGCGCTCGCCTACGTGCACACGCACAAGACGCCGGTCGTGATCACGCGGTCCTCGAACAACTTCGGGCCGTACCAGTATCCGGAGAAGGTCATCCCGCTCTTCGTCACCAACGCGCTCGACGACGAGGCGCTGCCGCTCTACGGCGACGGCAGGAACGTGCGCGACTGGCTCTACGTGCTCGACAACTGCGAGGCGATCGACCTCGTGCTGCGCCGCGGGCGCGACGGCGAGGTCTACAACATCGGCGGCGGCCACGAGGTCGAGAACGTCGCGCTCACGCGCGACATCCTGCGGCTCACCGGCAAGCCGGAGACGCTGATCCGCCCGGTGAAGGACCGTCCGGGCCACGACCGGCGCTACGCCGTCGACTGTGCGAAGATCCGCGCACTCGGATGGACGCCGCGCCACGGCTTCGCCGACGCGCTGGCCGCCACCGTCGGGTGGTACAAGCGCAACGAGGCCTGGTGGCGCCCCTTGAAGTCGGGCGCGTTCAAGGCCTACTACGAGCGGCAGTACGCGCATCGCTGAGTGAGGCGCGGAGGAGGCTCCATGACCCGCAGGCTCGTCCCGGCGCTCATCGCCCTCGCGCTGCTGCCGGCCGCCGCCCTCGCGGTGACGCGGCCGCCGCAGGAGCGCCTGCATCCGCGCGAGGCCGCGGCGGTGCCGACCTACGTGCGGAAGATCGAGCCCGCGCTGGTCGGCCTGAAGGTCCGCGCACGGCGTGACGCGAGCTCGTCGGCACGGCTCGGCGTGCATCGCTTCGCGACCGGCATCGTGTTCGATCCGCGCGGCTATGCGGTCACCGTCAGCTACGCGCTCATGGACGCCGTGGAGATCGAAGCGGTCCGCCGTGACGGCCGCACGGTGGCCGCGAAGCTCACGGGCTTCGACCTCGACTCGGGCCTCGGCGTGGTGAAGCTGGACGGCGAGAGCTGGACGGCGGCCGCGATCGGCCAGTCGCGCGACGTGATCCCGGGCACGCTCACCGGCACCGTCGGCGTCGACGAGGACAACGACCTCATCCAGATCACCGGCGCGGTGCAATCCGTGCGGCGGTTCAGCGCGTCGTGGGAGTACATGCTCGAGCGCGCGTTCATCGTGAGGCCCGCGAGCCCGCAGTGGGGCGGCAGCGCGCTCGTCAACGACCGCGGCGAAGTGGTCGGCATCGGCTCGCTGCGTCTCGGCGAAGCGCCGTACACGAACATGTTCATCCCGCTCGAGCGCTTCGTGCCGGTGAAGGACGAGATCATCGCGAGCGGCCGCGTGCAGAGCCGCATGCCGCGCCCGTGGCTCGGCCTCTACACGTCGGCCGACGACGGCGCGCTCACCGTGGACGGCTTCTCGCCCGTCGGTCCCGCCGCGCGCGCGGGCTTCCAGCGCGGCGACAGGATCGTGAGCGTGAACGGCGTCGACGTCCGCTCGCAGGAGGAGTTCTACGAGGTGCTGTGGAAGAACCGCGTGGGCGAGGTCATCAAGGTCTCGGTCCAGCGCGACAACCGCGTGGTGGTGATTCCCGTGCAGTCGATGGATCGCCATCGCGCGTTGACCGGCCCGCGCCCCTGAGCAGCCGCGGCCGCCGGGGAGGCATGAAGGGCGCCGCCGACACGTACGGCGGGCGCGCGCTCATCGCCGACCCGATCCACCAGTACATCCTCTACACGCGGCCGGGCTCGATTCCGGGCGAGGCCACCGAGCAGGACGTCATCGACACGCCGTGGGTGCAGCGCCTGCGGCGCATTCCCCAGCTGCAATCCGCCCGCTGGGTGTTTCCCGCGGCCGAGCACAGCCGCTTCCAGCACTCGCTCGGCGCGATGCACCTCGCGGGGCGCCTGGGCCGGCAGCTCTACCCGTCGCTGAAGGCGATCTTCCCCGACGGGCCGTCGGAGGCGCTGCTCGAAGAGCTGCTGCGGATGACGGGGCTCCTGCACGACATCGGGCACGGGCCGTTCGGGCACTTCTTCGACGACAACTTCCTGATCGACTACGACCTCACGCACGAGCTCGTCGGCCAGCGGATCATCCGCGAGGCGCTCGGCGACGTGCTGCGCGGGCTCCGGCGCAGCCCGAACGGCGTGTTCGGCGCCAACGAGTCGATCGATCCGGAGTGGATCTGCTACCTGATGGGCAAGGGCTACACGACGCCGCTCGAGTCGCATCCGCGGTGGCTGCCCTTCCTCAAGCCGCTGCTGTCGGGCGTGTACACCGCCGACAACATGGACTACGTGCTGCGCGACTCCTACATGTGCGGGGTGGCGATCGGACCGATCGACATCGAGCGGATCATCTACTACTCGTTCTTCTCGGAGAAGGGGCTCACGCTCGATCGCAGCGGGCTGCAGGCGTTCATCATGTTCCTGAACGCCCGCTTCTACATGTACACGAACGTGTACTACCACCGGACGACGCGCGGGATCGACCTGCACCTGAAGGAGATCTTCCGCGACACGATGAAGCTCGCGTTCCCGTTCGATCTCCGTCAGGAGCTGCACCCGTACCTGCACGTGACGGAGTGGACGCTGCTCGAAGAGGTCAACCGCTGGCACGACGCGAGCGAGCCGGAACGGAAGGCGCTCGGCGCCGAGTGGGCGCAGATCCTGGAGCGCAAGCTCAAGTGGCGGATGTCGCACGAGGTCGTGCTGCCGATGTTCGAGCAGCAGCGCGGGCAGGGCTTCCTCAAGACCGAGGAGGTCGAGTCGCGCGTGCGCCACTTCCTGCCGGCCCCGCTGAAGGACTTCCCGTTCAGGATCGACATGGCGCTGCAGGACCCGCGCCCGCTCAATATCCTCAAGATGGGCGACCGCCAGATCTACGTCTACGACCAGCGCAAGAACGAGGTGACGGCGGAGCCGCTCACCGAGCTCCTGAAGTACCTCCCGGGCAAGGTCGCGCAGTGCCGGATCTTCGCGATGTCGCACGAGCACGACAACGCGCTCGCGCTCGCGCTGGAGCGCGCGCTGAGCGAGGAGCCGGCCTCCATCGTCACCAACGTCTGATTGGGGGGCTCCGGGCGCCTCTCAGCGGAGGGCGGGGAACAGCGCACGCGGGTTGTCGTCCGCGATGCGCTTCACGTCCTCGTCGGCGAATCCCGCGCGGCGCAAGCTGCCCAGCGGGTCGTAGTCCGCGGACGGGAAGCCGTCGTCGGTCCCGATCACCAGGCGCTCGACGCCGACGCGCCCGGCGAGATAGCGCAGCGCCGCCGGGTCGTGCAGCAGCGTGTCGTAGACGAAGCGCTGCAAGTACGCCGACGGCGGTGACGCGGTCGTGACGTTCGTCCGCTCGAACATGCAGTCGAAGCGGCCCGCGAGGTACGGGAACGTGCCGCCGCCGTGCGCGAGGATCAGCCGCAGCGCCGGGAAGCGGTCCAGCACGCCCGCGCCGATGAGCGAGCCGACCGCGAGCGTCGTGTCGAACGTGTACTGCGCGATCGTGTTGAGCCCGTAGCGGCGCGTGCGCGCGGGCGCGACCGCCTGCACCGGATGCATGAAGACGGGGACGCCGAGCTCGACGCAGGCGGCCCAGAATTCGTCGAGCGACAGCTCGCCGAGATTCGTGCCCTCGACGTTCGCCGGGACGATCGCGCCGACGGCGCCGAGCGTCTTCACCGCGTGCTCGGTCTCGCGCGCCGCGCGCGCGGCGTCCGGGAGATACGCCGAGGCGAGCAGCGAGAACCGCGCGGGATGCTTCTGCGCGAGCGCGGCGAGCGTCTCGTTGAGCACGCGATGCCACGCGCCGCCCTTCTCCGGGTCGAGGCCGTAGCCGAACACGTCGCACCAGGTCGACAGGAGCTGGCGATCGACGCCCGCGGCGTCCATGCTCGCGAGTCGCCGCGCGGGCTCCTCGGTGAGCTTCGCGAAGAACGGCCGGAGCGTGACGCCGTAGGGGAATTGCACCGCGTGACACGCGGGCTCGGTCTCGACGAGCGAGATGCCGTAGCGCGCGCCTTCGCGCCGCAGCGTGTCGATGAGCGTCGACGGAACGTAGTGCGCGTGGACGTCGATCGGCATCAGCGCGCCTCGCGGATCCACCGCGCGACGTTCACGGCCGACAGTGGCAGCTCGCGCACGGTGACGCCGAGCGGGGCGAGCGCCGCGGCGACCGCGTTCGCGACGGCGGCGCCGACGGCCACGATCCCGCCTTCACCCGCGCCCTTGGCGCCGAGCGGATTCAGCGTGGACGGCGCTTCTTCCAGCGTGATCGCGTCGACGTGCGGGAACGCGCCGGCCGGCGGCACCGCGTAGTCCATGAAGGTGCCGGTGAGGAGCTGGCCCGCGTCGTCGTAGACGAGCTGCTCGTGGAGCGCGCCGCCGAGCCCCTGCACGGCCGCGCCGTGCGCCTGCCCGTGCACGAGCAGGGGATTGATCGCGCGCCCGACGTCTTCGAGCGTGACGAACCGCACGACGTCCACGACACCGGTCTCGGGATCGACCGCGACGTGCGCGATCTGTGTGCCGTAGCTGTAGGTCAAACGCGCGGGCGCGAACCTTGCGGTCGCGGTCAGCCGCGCGCGCGCCGCTTCAGCGAGAGTCGGGACCGCCAGCGCGGCGATCTGCTCCTGGAGCTGCGCGGCGGCCGCTTTCACCGCGCTGCCGCCGACGACGACGGCGCGGCTGTGGTACGTCCCGTAGCCCTCGGTCACGAAGCTCGTCGTGCCGTGGTGGACGTGGATCCAGTCGATCGGGATCCCGAGCTCGTCGGCGCAGATCTGCGCCATCCACGTCTCGGTGCCCTGTCCCGAGCTCGCACAGCCGGTGTAGAGCTCGACGCGCTGCGGCCCCGTGACGAGAACCCGCGCCGTCTCCGCGGGCCCCGCACCACCGGACTCGACGTAGCAGCCGATGCCGATCCCGTGCAGCCTGCCGTCGAGCAGCGCGCCGTTCGACTTCGCGATCCGCGCGTACTCGCAGGCGTCGAGCGCGCGCGCGAGCGCGGAGGCGTAGTCGCCGCTGTCGTACGCGCTCGGGGCCTCGTACGGAACCAGCGCGCCGAGCGCGTACGGGAGCTCGTCGGGCGTGAGGAGGTTCTTCATCCTGAGCGCGACGGGATCGATGCCGAGGTCCGCGGCCACGAGATCGAGCATACGCTCGCGGAAGAAGTTGGCCTCGAAGCGGCCCGGGCCGCGATAGGTCCCCGTCGGCGTCTTGTTGGTCAGCACCGCGTGGACCTCGCACCCGACGTCGGCGATGCGATACGGGCCGGGGAGGAACTGCGCGGCTTTCGCGGGGACCACGCCGCCGTTCGTCCGCGCGTAGGCGCCCATGTCGGCGACGATCCGCGCGCGGAGCCCGGTGAGCGTCCCGTCGCGGCGCGCCGCGATCGCCAGCTCGCACGTGATCTCGCGCGAGTGATTGGTCGCGAGCAGGCTCTCGCGCCGGCTCTCGATCCACTTCACGGGACGGCCCAGCGTCATCGCCGCCCACGGGATCAGGAAGTCCTCGGGATAGAACTCGCCGCGCACGCCGAAGCTGCCGCCGACGTCGATCTCGACGAGCTCGATCGCCGATTCCGCCAGGTCGAGCATGCGCGCGAGCGCGCGCCGGTTGAAGAACGTGACCTTCGTCGCGCCCCACACGGTGAGCGTCCGCGCGGCGCCGTCCCACTCCGCGACGAGGCCGCGCGTCTCGAGCGGCACCGCGGTGTGGCGATGACAGCGAAACGTCTCGACCCGCGTGTACTCGGCGCCGGCGAACGCGCGGTCGGGATCGCCGCGCGAGACCGTGTAGCGCGATGCCACGTTCGCGCCGCGCTCCGCGTCCACGACGACGGGGAGGGGATCGTACGTGACGGCCACGCGCTCGGCCGCGTCCTCGGCGAGCGCGCGCTCGGTGGCGACGACGAGCGCGATCGGCTCGCCGACGTAGCGCACGTGCGTTCCGGCGAGCACGGGTTGAAGGTGCCGGTCGAAGCCTGGAATCGCCGCGAGCCGGAGCGGAATCAGCGGGATGCGCCCGGCGTCCGCCGCCGGCGCTCGGCCCGTGACGTCCGCCGCCGTGAACACCGTGAGCACGCCGGGAGCGGCGAGCGCCGGCACGGGATCGATCGACGCGATGCGCGCGTGGGCCATCGTGCTGCGCACGACGACGGCGTGCGCCACGCCGGGGCGCGTGAAGTCGTCGACGTAGCAGCCGCGCCCGGTCACGAGGCGGCGATCCTCGACACGCGGGACCGCGCGTCCGACGAGACGCCCGGCGGGAGTCGACGGCTGTACGGAGGGCACGCTCACTCGTACAATCTCGCACACTCAGGAGGCGCGTATGGATCTGCAGCTCAAAGGCAAGACCGCGCTGGTGACCGGCGGGAGCATGGGGATCGGCAAAGGCATCGCGCTCGGCCTCGCGCGCGAGGGCGTGGACGTCGCGATCTGCGCGAGGCAGAAGGATCGCCTCGAGGCGGCGGCCGACGAGATCCGGCGCGAGACGGGGCGGCGCGTGCTGGCGATCCCCGCGGACCTCACGAAGGTCGAGGACGCGCGGAATCTCGTCGAGAGCGCGGCCCGTCAGCTCGGGCGCCTCGACATCCTCGTCAACAACGCGGGCTCGGCGCCGGGCGGAGTCATGGAGACGCTCGACGAGGACGCGTGGCAGCAGGGCCTGCAGCTCAAGTTCATGGGCTACGTGCGCTGCCTGCGGGCGGCGCTGCCGATCATGAAGGCGCAGGGCGGCGGCCGCGTGCTGAACCTCATCGGCAACGACGGTGTGAAGGAGTCCTACTGGGAGATCGTGCCCGGCGCGTGCAACGCCGCGGGCCAGAACCTCACCAAGGCGCTCGCCGGCCAGTACGCGAAGCACAACATCACGTTCGTCGCCGTGAATCCCGGCCCGGTGCGCACGGAGCGATGGGACGGGCTCGTGAAGGCGATGTCGCGCGACATGAAGCTCAGCTACGAGGAGGCGGACCAGCTCGCGCCACGCAGCATTCCGCTCGGGCGCATCGCGGAAGTCGAAGAGGTCGCGAACCTGTGCGTGTACCTCGCGTCACCGCTCGCGCACTTCGTGAACGGATCGATGATCGAGATCGACGGCGGCCAGCAGAAGCCGCTGATGGACGCCGCCCGCGGCTGAGGCGCGGTCCTAGTCCTGACCCTGCACTTCGTTCATGCGGTCGCCGGTGGCGGCGTCGAAGTTCGTCGTCAGCTGCCCGTCCGCCCCCTTCGCCACCCGGTTCAGCTCGATCACGACGTTCCGGCCGTCCAGGCTGCCCGGCAGACGCACCCAGATCTCCTGCGAGATCGGCGGGTCGAGGAAGTGGCGCGTGGTGAGGATCCAGGCGCGCCGGCGCACACTGTCCGTCGCGAGCACGACGCCGGACGCCGCGCGGCGCGCGCCGCCTTCACGGTCGGAGTGGAGCTGCGCGGTCGACTTGAGGATCTTCCTGATCAGCTCGGTCCGATCGGGCACGACCGGCGCCGACACACCCGCTCAGCGTCATCGCGAGCGTCGCGGCGGCGAGCGTGCGTCTCATGGCTCGTCGTCACCGGCCTGGCGATCGAGGATGCGATAGAGCGTGCGCCGGTCGATGCCCAGCACCTCGGCGGCGCGCACCTTGTTGCCGCCCGCCTCCTCGAGCACCTTGCTCACGTACCAGCGCTTCACGTCGTCGAGCGTCATGTCGGCCGCGGGCAGGCGCGGCGCGCGCTCGGTCTCCTGCCTGAGGTGCGCCGGGAAATCGTCGGGCAGCAGCGTCTCCGACGACGACAGCGCGCTCGCGCGCTCGATGACGTGCTCGAGCTCGCGCACGTTGCCCGGCCAGTGATACGCGCTCAGCAGCGCGAGGGCCTCCGGCGCGAGACGGCGCGCGGGGCGCCCGGTCGTCTGCGCGAACTTCTCGAGGAAGTGCTGCGCGAGCAAGGGAATGTCCGTGGCGCGCTCGCGCAGCGACGGCACCGTGATCGTGATCACGTTGAGCCGGTAGTAGAGGTCCTCGCGGAAGGCGCCCTCCGCGGTGAGCTTGGGGAGATCGCGGTTCGTCGCCGCCACGATGCGGACGTTCACCGGGATCGTGTCGTTGCCGCCGACGCGACGGATCACCCGGTCCTGCAGCGTGCGGAGGAGCTTCGCCTGCAGCGGCGGCGCCAGCTCGCCGATCTCGTCGAGGAGGCAGGTGCCGCCCGTCGACGTCTCGAGCAGCCCGCGCCGCGCGGTCACCGCGCCGGTGAAGGCGCCGCGCTCGTGCCCGTAGAGCTCCGATTCGAAGAGGGCCTCGGGCAGCGCCGCGCAGTCGACGACGACGAACGGGCGCTCGGCGCGCGCGCTCGCGCGATGGATGGCCCGCGCGACCAGCTCCTTGCCGGTGCCGGTCTCGCCCTGGATCAGCACGGTGGTGTCGAGCGTCGCCACGCGCGCGATGAGCTTGTAGATCTCGACCATCTGCGGCGCCTGGCCCACGAGCGACTCGAAGCCGAGCCGCGCCTCGCGCTCCTGCCGGTACTGGAGGTTCTCGCGCGCGAGCCGGCGGACCTCGAGCGTGCGGCGCACGACGACCTTGATCTCCTCCAGCCGGAACGGCTTCGAGAGGTAGTCGTACGCGCCGGCGTTCATCGCCTCGATGGCGGTCTCGATCGTCGCGAACGCGGTGAGGATGACGACGGGCAGATCGGGCTGCAGCGCGGCGAGTCGCGTGAGCACCGTGAGCCCGTCGAGATCGGGCATGCGCAGGTCGACGAGCGCGACGTCGAACGGCTGGCTCTCCGCGAGGCGGACGCACGCCGCGCCGCCGTCCGCGCCGCGGACGACGTAGCCCTCGCGCGTGAGCGCTTCGACGAGCAGCTCGCGCGCGACCTGATCGTCGTCGGCGACGAGGATCGTCGGCGCGTCGGTCACGCCGCGCTCGCCCCGGCGGGCAAGCGCACGCGGAACGTGCTGCCGCGGCCGGCGTCGCTGTCGACCTCGATGCGGCCCTTGTGCTCGCGCAGGATCTCGGCGCTGATGAACAGACCGAGGCCGGTGCCGCGCCCGGGCTCCTTCGTCGAGAAGAACGGCTCGAAGATCTGCTTGCGGTCCTCCGCGCTGATGCCGCACCCGGTGTCGGACACCGCGATCTCCACCTCGCCCGCGTCGCCGACCGCGCGCGTCGTGACCTCGATGCGCCCGCCCGCCGGCGTGGCGTCGATGGCGTTGGTGAGCAGGTTGAGGATCACCTGCTGGAGCTGATCGCGCCGGCCGCGCACGGTCGCCGGTCCCGATTCGCCGCGCACGTAAAGCGCGACGCCGGCGCTCGCCACGCCCGGCCGCACCAGCTCGACGGTGTCGCGCGCGAGCCGCTCGAGATCGACGGGGCCAGGCTCGCCGGGCGCGCGCCGGGTGACGTCGAGGAGCCCGGTGATGATCCCGCTCACCCGCTGGAGCTGCGTCTCCACGATGGCGAGCCGTCGCGTCGCCTCGTCGTTGGGACCCTCCGGGCCGAAGTCCTTGCGCAGGAGCTCGAGGTGGCCGGCGATCGAGTGCAGCGGGGTGCCGACCTCGTGCGCCACTTCCGCCATCACGCGGCCCGAAAGCGCGAGCCGCTCGGCGTGGCCGAGCCGCCGCTGCATCGCGAACAGGAGGCCGTTGAGGCGCTCGAGCTCTCCGGTGGCTTCGGCCACGCGCGTGCGGAGCTCCTCGTTGAACGCGCCGATGCGGGCGACCATCTCGTTGAACTGGCGCGCGAGCACGCCGAACTCGTCGCGCGTGTCGATGTTCACCGTCACCGGCACCGGCGAAGGGCCGGGATTCACTCCCGGCCCGGAGCGCTGGGGGGCTTGGGGGGCGCCCTGAGCCCCCCAATCATTTATCGCGCGCATGAACCGGCCGATCGGACGATCGATCACGAGCTGGATCGCCAAGCTCATCAGGATGCCGATGACCACGACCGAGGCCGCGGTGAGCGTGACGGCCCAGAAGCGGATGCGCCCGGTCAGCTCGTCCGCGCGCTGCGTGGAGATCTTCACGGCGACCGCGCCCGCGACCGATCCTTCGAGCGTGATCGGCGCCATGACCTCCCAGAACCGATCGGGGCCGTACGTCACGGCGCGCGCGACGACGGTCCCGCGCGTGACGTCGACCGCGTCACGCTCGATGAACGGCAGCTGCTTGTCCGGGTGACTCGTCGCCACGACCACGGGCCCGTCGGGCGTGAACGACACGACGTCGAGCTGGAGCACGCTCGTGCGGATGTCGCGCAGGCGCGCGATGAGCCCCGTGAGCGCGTCGCCGCCCTCGAGCCGCCGCGCGGCGCCGAGCGTCGCCGCGACCTCGCGCGCGTACACGCCGGCGCGCGTCCTCAGATCCTCCTCGATCGCTCGCTGGGAGAGCGCGAGGCTCAGCCACGTGAACCCCGAGGAAACCGCGAGGACCACGAGCGCGCCGAGCAGGATCAGCTTGTGCCGGACGCGGATCATGCGCCATCTTACTTCGCTTATACTTTGGCGGACCCATGCCCCTTCTCAGCGTGCGGGACGTCTCGGTGCGCTTCGGCGGCATCATCGCGCTCGACCAGGTGTCGTTCGACATCGCGCCGCGTCAGATCGTCGGACTCATCGGCCCGAATGGCGCCGGCAAGACCACGCTGTTCAACTGCGTGAGCCGGCTCTACACGGTGTCCGCGGGCGCCATCACCTTCGACGAGGTCCCGCTGCTCACGGTGGCGCCGTACCGCATCGCGGGGCTCGGCATCGGCCGCACGTTCCAGAACCTGGCGCTCTTCCCCACGCAGACGGTGCTGCAGAACGTGATGATCGGCGCGCACAGCCGCACGCGCAGCGATTTCCTCTCGAACGCGCTGAAGCTCGGCTGGGTCGCGCGCGAGGAAGCGGAGTGCCGGCGGCACGCCGAGGAGCTGCTGCGCTTCCTCGAGCTCGAGCCGGTCGCGCACAATCTCGCCGCGGGCCTCCCGTTCGCGACGCTCAAGCGCGTCGAGCTCGCGCGCGCGCTCGCGAGCCGCCCGCGGCTGCTCCTGCTCGACGAGCCCGCGGGCGGGCTGAACCACGAGGAGGTCGCGGCACTCGCCGCGATCATCCGCCGCATCCGCGACGAGCTCGGCCTCACCATCCTGCTCGTCGAGCATCACATGAGCCTCGTGATGCAGGTCTCCGACAAGGTCGTCGTGCTCGACTTCGGGAAGAAGATCGCCGAGGGCTCGCCGGCCGAGGTGCAGCGCGATCCCGAGGTGATCAAGGCGTACCTCGGCACGGAGGCGGCGTGAGAGAAGGATCGGGCGCCCTGCTCGAGGTGAAGAACCTCGAGGCCTTCTACGGGCGCACGAAGGCGCTGCACGGGGTCAGCTTCTCGATGACGGCGGGCGGCATCACGACCATCCTGGGTGCCAACGGCGCCGGCAAGACGACCACGCTGCGCGCGATCTCGCGCATGATCCGCACGGCGGGCTCCATCGTGTTCGACGGCCAGCCGCTCGAGCCGCGCGCCACCGAGGACGTCGTCAGGCTCGGGATCGCGCACGCGCCGGAAGGGCGCGGCACGTTCGTCCACCTCACGGTCGAGGAAAACCTTCGGCTCGGCGCGTGGGGCCGGCGCGAGCGCGGCCGGCTCGAGGAAGACTTCGAGCGCGTGTTCGGCTACTTTCCGGCGCTGGCGGCGCGGCGGCGACAGCACGCGGGGACGCTGTCCGGCGGCGAGCAGCAGATGCTCGCGGTGGCGCGCGCGCTGATGCTGCGCCCGCGCCTGCTCCTGCTCGACGAGCCGTCGCTGGGGCTCGCGCCGATGGTGGTGCGCGAGATCTTCCGCATCCTGCGCACGGTGAACAAGGACGCGGGCGTCACCATCCTGCTCGTGGAGCAGAACGCGGCGCTCGCGCTCGATCTCGCCGATCACGTGTTCCTGCTCGAGACGGGCCGCGTGGTGATGGAAGGTCCGTCGGAAGTGCTGCGCAAGGACGACGCGATCCGCCGCGCGTACCTGGGCTACTAGGGGGTTTCATGGACATCTTCATCCAGCAAGTCGTGTCGGGGCTCGCGACGGGCGGCATCTACGCGGCGCTCGCGCTCGCCCTCGTGATGATCTACCAGGCGACCGACGTCGTGAACTTCGCGCAGGGCGAGATGGCGATGTTCGCGACGTACATCTGCTGGACGATGCTGAACGCGGGCGTGCCGTACTGGGGCGCGTTCCTCGCCACGCTCGCGATCGCGTTCGTCGGCGGCATCGTCATCGAGCGCGTGGTGATCCGTCCCGTCGAGCACGCGCCGATCCTCTCGATCGTCATCGTCACGCTCGGGCTGCTCGTCATCTGCAACAGCCTCGCGGGCTGGATCTGGACGTACGTGCAGAAGCCGTTCCCGACCCCGTTCCCCTCCAAGCCGTTCAAGGCGGGCGACGTCGTGCTCGGCGCGCACGACGTCGGCGAGATCGGCATCACGCTCCTCGTGCTCTTCTGCATCTACGCCTTCTTCCGCTTCACGCCGCTCGGTCTCGCGATGCGCGCGGCCGCGCACAACCCGGTGTCGAGCCGGCTCGTCGGCATCCGCGTCGGCTGGATGCTGGCGCTCGGGTGGGGGCTGGCCGCGGTGTTCGGCGCCGTCGCGGGCATGATGGTGGCGCCCGTCCTCACGCTGGAGCCGAACCTCATGGGCGGCGTGCAGATCTACGCGTTCGCGGGCGCCACGCTGGGCGGATTCACGAGCCCGGGCGGGGCCGTGCTCGGCGGATTCATCGTCGGCGTCGTCGAGAACCTCGTCGGCACCTACGTGAGCTTCATCGGCACCGAGCTGAAGTTCACGGTGGCGCTCGCCATGATCATCATCGTGTTGCTGGTCAAACCGACCGGGATCTTCGGCACCACGGTGGTGAAGCGGGTGTGATGGCGCCCCGCGCGCTGCGTGCGGCCGGCCTGCTGCTCGTGATCGCGGTGGCGTGCGCGCTGCCGTTCGTGATGAGCAACTTCCGCCTGTTCCAGTTCACGCAGGTCTACATCTACGCGATCGCGATCCTCGGCCTGAACATGCTGACCGGCTACAACGGGCAGTTCTCGCTCGGCCACGGCGCGTTCTACGCGATCGGCGCGTACGTGTCCGCGATCATGATGGACAAGTGGAACGTCCACTACGCGTGGACGATCCCCGTCGCCGGCATCCTGTGCCTGGTCGTCGGCTTTCTCTTCGGGTTGCCGGCCCTCCGCCTGGAAGGGCTCTACCTGGCGCTCGCCACGTTCTCGCTCGCGCTCGCGGTGCCCCAGATCCTCAAGTACTTCGAGCACTGGACGGGCGGCTCGCAGGGCATCGTGCTCTCGAAGCCGAACGCGCCGTTCGGGCTCGCGCTCAGTCCCGACCAGTGGCTCTATTTCGTGACGCTGGGCGTGATGGTGCTGCTGTTCTGGCTCAGCGCGAACCTGTTGCGCGGCCGGGTGGGGCGCGCGATCGTCGCGATCCGCGACAACCACATCGCCGCGGAGGCGATGGGCGTCAACACGTCGCTCTACAAGTCGCTGACGTTCGGCGTGAGCGCCGGCTACACGGGTGTGGCCGGCGCGCTCTCGGCGTCCGCGATCGCCTACGTCGCGCCGGACTCGTTCAACGTTTTCCTGTCGGTCACGCTGCTCATCGGCGCCGTGATCGGCGGGCTCGCGTCGATCTCGGGCGCCGTGTTCGGCGCCCTCTTCATCCAGTTCGTCCCGAACTGGGCGCAGGACATCTCCAAGGCGGCGCCGTGGGCCATCTTCGGCGTCTTCCTGATCGTGTTCATGTACGTGATGCCGTTCGGCATCGCCGGCGCGATCCGGCTGCTCTGGATCCGCACCCGCCGCTCACGCGTTGCGCACGCACCGGAGTCGCGGGAGACTGCTGCCACGCAGGCCCCTACAACGAGGTGAAGGAGGGTCTCATGACGTTCGCACGGAAGCTCCTCGCGGTCGCGATGGCGTTCGGCGTCCTCGGAGTGACGCTGGCGCCGGCCGCCTCCGCCCAGACGGTCGTGGGCGTGACGGCCACCGAGATCAAGATCGGCAACACCAATCCCTACAGCGGGCCGGCGTCGGCCTACGGCACGATCGGCAAGGTGATCGGCGCCTACTTCAAGAAGGTCAACGACGAAGGCGGCGTCAACGGGCGCAAGATCAACTACATCACCTACGACGACGGCTACTCGCCGCCGAAGACGGTCGAGATGGTGCGCAAGCTCGTCGAGCAGGACCAGGTGGCCCTCCTCTTCCAGACGCTCGGCACCCCGCCGAACAGCGCGATCCACAAGTACATGAACCAGCAGAAGGTGCCGCACCTCTTCGTGGCGACCGGCGCCACCAAGTGGAACGATCCCAAGAACTTCCCGTGGACGATGGGCTTCCAGCCCAACTACCAGACCGAGGGACGGGTCTACGCGGCCGACGTGCTGAAGAAGCACCCGAACGCGAAGGTCGGCATCCTCTACCAGAACGACGACTACGGGAAGGATTACCTGAAGGGCTTCGAGGACGGCATGGGCGAGGCCGGCAAGAAGATGATCGTCCTCAAGCAGAGCTACGAGGTGACGGACCCGACGATCGACTCGCAGATCGTGAACCTCAAGAACAGCGGCGCGACCGTGTTCTTCAACATCACGATCCCAAAGTTCGCCGTGCAGGCGATCAAGAAGGCGCACGACATCGGCTGGAAGCCCGCGCACTACCTCAACAACGTGTCGAGCTCGCTCGCCACCGTGCTGAAGCCGGCCGGGCTCGAGGCGTCGAAGGATCTGATCACCGCGCTCTACATGAAGGAAGTCACCGACCCGCAGTGGAGGAACGACAAGGGCTTCACGGAGTGGGTCGCCTTCATGAAGAAGTACTACCCGGAGGGCGCGCTGGACGACCAGGCGAACGGCTACGGCTACAACGTGGCCATCCTGATGGCCCACACGCTCAAGCAGTGCGGCAACGACCTGTCGCGCGAGAACATCATGAAGCAGGCGGCGAATCTGAAGAACGTCGAGCTGCCGCTCTTGCTGCCGGGCATCAAGGTCAACACGAGCCCGACCGACCACGCGCCGATCGAGCAGGAGCAGCTGGCGAGGTTCAACGGCGAGATCTGGCAGACGTACGGCGAGATCTTCGACGCGTTCCGCAAGCAGTAGGTCGCGCACGCGGTAAGCGGCGTAGCGGCGGGGAGGGCGCAGGCCCCGCCGCGACGTCGAGGGTCCGCGGCTCCGAGGTCGGACTGCGAGGCCGCGAAGCGGCCTCGTGTCCTCCAGTCGCCGCTTGACCCACGGCGCCACGCCGGGACCTGCGCCCCTCCCCGCCGTTACAACCAGTTACGGCTTGTGGTCTTCTCGGGCGCTCTGCGCCCGTCGAGGCGCCGGCCCGCTCAGGCGTAGCGGAGTGGGTCGAGGAAGCCGGCTTCCGTGAAGCCGCGGCGGCGAAGCAGACACGAGTCGCAGCGGCCGCACGCGGCGCCGTCGGGCGCGGGCTCGTAGCACGACCACGTGAGGTCCAGCGGGACCTCACGGCTGATCGCGGTCTCCACGATCTCGGCCTTCGTCATGCGGATGAGCGGCGTGTGGATCGTCAGGCGCTGCTTGTCTTCGACGGCCGCTTTGGTCGCGAGGTTCGCCATCCGCTCGAACGCCTCGATGTACTCCGGGCGGCAATCCGGGTAGCCGGAGTGGTCGAGGCTGTTGACGCCGATATAGATGTCGCTGGAGCCGAGCGTCTCGGCCCACGCGAGCGCGAACGAGAGGAAGATCGTGTTGCGCGCCGGCACGTACGTGACGGGAATGCCGTGCGCCGTCGCCTCGGGCGGCCGGTCTCTCGGCACCGCGATGTCGGCGGTGAGCGCCGAGCCGCCGAAGCGCGTCAGGTCGAAGGCCACGATCTCGTGCCGCGCGGCGCCGAGCGCCTTCGCGACGTGCGCGGCGTCCGCGAGCTCACGGCGATGCCGCTGGCCGTAGTCGAACGACAGCGCGTAGCACTCGAAGCCGGTGCCCTGCGTGAGCGCGAGCGCCGTCGAGGAGTCGAGGCCGCCGCTCAGCAAGACGACGGCGCGCAGCCGGCCCGTCATCCCACCTCGCTCGCGGCGACGTCGACGGTGACCGACCGCTCGAGCACGCGGCTCACGGTGCGCGCGTAGCTCTCCGCCCACGGACCGCGTGCCGCGAACCGCTCCTCGCCGGCGTTCCGGGCGACGCCCAGAATCTTGTCGAGCACGAGCACCTTCCCGGTCGGACGCACCGGCGCACAGCCCAGCGCCGTCCACTGCTCGTCGAGCCACCGGTGTGCTTCGTCCGCGGTGGCGGCGGCGAGCGCGTGCTCGGGAATGCTGAACGTGTGGCGCTTACCGCCGTCGAAGATCACGGTCACCTCGGTCATCGTCCTGTCCTCCGTCCCGGAGCCGTCGCGGCCGTCGGTCGACCCCAGTGTATGATCGCCCGGGCATGAGCTGGCGATTCATCACGTGCGCGGGCTTGTTCGTCACGTGCCTGCTCACGGCCAACGTCATCGCCGCGAAGCTCATCGTCGTCGGCGGGATCGTGCTGACGGCGGGCATCGTGATCTTCCCGCTTTCCTACGTGCTCGGCGACGTGCTCACCGAAGTGTGGGGCTACGCCGCCGCCCGGCGCGTGATCTGGCTCGGCTTCGCGTGCAACGCGGTGATGGTCGCGGCCATCTGGGTCGGCGGCGAGCTGCCGGCGGCGCCGTTCGGCGCCTCGCAGTTCGCGTACGACGAGATCCTCGGCTTCGCTCCTCGCCTGCTCGTCGCGTCGCTCGTCGCGTACCTGTTCGGCGAGTTCGCCAACGCGTTCGTGCTCGCGAAGCTGAAGATCGTGACCGGCGGCCGCTGGCTCTGGATGCGCACGATCGGCTCGACGATCGTCGGGCAGGCGCTCGACAGCGTCGTGTTCGTCACGTTCGCGTTCGCGGGCACGATGCCCGGCGCCGCGCTCGCGGGCGTCGTGGTCGGCCAGTGGCTGGCGAAGGTGCTCTACGAGGCGGCGGCCACGCCGCTCGTGTACGCGGCCGTCGCGTGGCTGAAGGCGCGCGAGGGCGTGGATGCCTACGACCGCGAGACCGACTTCAACCCGATGCGGCTGTAGCCGGGGATCCTGCGCGGCACTGGCGGAGGGCCGGGATTCATTCCCGGCCCTGAGCGTCGGGGGGTTGGGGGGTGCGTCTCGCGCCCCCCATGTCCTCAGTCGCACGGCGCGCGTGCCAGTCGGTGACGCGCTGGTACGCGTGACCGAGGCGCAACACCGTCGCTTCCGCGAACGGCCGTCCGACGATCTGGAAGGCGAGCGGTCGCCCGTCGGCCGAGAAGCCGCACGGCACCGAGAGCGCGGGCAGTCCGAGCCCGTTGAAGGGCCGGGTCAGCCGCGAGAACCGTCCCATCCGCGCGACGACGTCGTCCGCCGAGCCCGCCTTCGCGTCCGCGAGCGCCGGCGCCGCCTCGGGAATCGTCGCCGCGATCAGCACGTCGACGTCGGCGAACACGCCGGCGACGAACTGACGCGCGAGCTGCGCGCGCAGACGGCCGGCCTGCAGGTAGTCGTGCGCCGGGATCTGGAAGCCGATCTCGAGCCGCGCGCGCACGGCGGGCTGGAGCTCGTGCGGCCGCTCGCGGACGACGCGCTCGTGGATGACGGCGCTCTCCGCGCGCGCGAGCACGTTGGAGATGCCGCTCTGCACCGTGGGATCCGGGACGCGCACGGGACGCGTTGACGCGCCGAGCGCCTCGAGCGCCCGGATCGCCTCGCGCACGGCGGCGTCGACGTCGGGCGCGAGCCCGTCGAAGTAGTAGTTCTCGGGGACGCCGACGCGCAGGCCCCTCACCGGCGTGTCGAGCGCGGCCACGTAGTCCGGCACGCGCCGGTGACTCGTGGTCGCGTCGTGGGGATCGTGGCCCGCGACGATCGCGAGCATCAGCGCGGCGTCGCGCACGGTGCGCGTCATCGGCCCGAGATGGTCGAGCGACCACGAGAGAGGCATCGCGCCCGCGCGGCTCACGCGACCGTACGTCGGCTTGAGGCCGACGATCCCGCAGACCGCGGCCGGGAGACGAATCGAGCCGCCCGTGTCGCTGCCGAGCGTGCCGGCGGCGAAGCCCGCCGCGACGGCCGCGCCGCTGCCGCTCGACGATCCGCCCGAGACGTGACCCCGGCGCCACGGGTTCTGCACGTCGCCGTGGTGCGCGTTGTCGCCGAACGGGCCGAGCGCGAGCTCGCTCATGTTGAGCTTGCCGAGCGTGATCGCGCCGGCGTCGCGCAGGCGCACGACCGCGGTGCATTCACGCGGGCTCGTGAAGTACTCGGGCGTTTTCGTGCCGCACGACGACGGCAGGCCCGCGATGTGACAGAGATCCTTGTAGGCAAGCGGCACGCCGTGCAGTGGGCCGCGCCAGCGGCCGGCGGCGGCATCGGCGTCGAGCGCGCGCGCCGCGCCGAGCGCGCCGTCGGCGTCGACCGTGATGAAGCTGTGGATCTCGGGATCGAGACGCGCGATGCGATCGAGATAGCCCTGCGTCGCCTCGGTCGCCGAGATCTTCTTCGCGCGGATCGCTTCCGCGAGCGAGACGAGCGTCCAGTGGTTCACGGCCGCGCTGCTCCAGTGTCCGGTTCCGCGCCGTTCTCGAGCGCGGCCGAGAAGTTCGACGGCTCCTCGCCGAGCGCGATCGCGGCGCCCGCGCGCTCGATCACGCCCGCGAGCGCGGCGACCTCGGCGGCCGCGCGCCGCTGCGGCGCCGCCGGCTCCGGCGCGGTCATTTCGCCGGCCGCGGCTTCTTCGGCCGCTCGAGGCCTTTCACGATCTGCGAGCGGATCAGGCGCGGCAGGATCATGTGGTGCTGTGGACAGATCGACGCCGGGTTCTGGTAGGCGCAGCCCGCGAACGCGGCCATGTAGCGCCGGAGATCTTCGTAGCGCACCACCTCGTCGACGAACCCGCGCTTGGCGCCGAAGATCGGCAGGGACTGCTCGTGATACTGCCGCGCCAGCGCGTTCATCTGGTCGATGACGGGCTTCAGCGGCTTGCCCGCGTCCTTCTCGCGCACGAGCCGTCGCGCGTACGACGCGACGGCCGCGGTCTCGCCGTGCATGACGACGATCTCGCTCGACGGTGTGCCCAGCGTGAACGCGTTGTGGTTGTTCGCCGTCGGGCCGCCCATCACGTAGTGCGCGGCGGCCGTGCCCTTGCGGAGCACGACGAGCATCATCGGCACGTTGGTCTGCTCGATCGAGTAGATCAGCGACTGGCCGAGCCCGAGCAGCTCCGCCTTCTCCGCGGTGTCGCCGACGTCGATCCCGCTCGTGTCCTGGAGCCACACCATCGGCACGCGGTCGCGGCCGCAGTGCGTGACGAACTCGTTCATCTTGATGAGGCCCTGGCGATAGAGCTTGCCGCCGATGCCGATGTAGTCGGTCGCGTACTCGGGATACTGCATGCCGAGCAGGCCCTGGCGATTCGCGACGACGCCGACGAGGAACCCGTCGACCTTCACGAGGCCCGTGTAGACCTCGGGCCCGAAGTCCGGACGGAACTCGAGATGCTCGCTGCCGTCGACGAGCCGCGCGAGCACGTCCTCCGCGCTGTAGACGGCCTTCTGGTTCATCGGGACGATCGACGGCAGATCTCCGAGCGGATACGCCGGGCTCGCCGGCGCTGCCACGCGGAAGAACTTCGGATCGTACGCGGGCATCTGCGCCATCGCGTCCTTCAGCGCGTCGAGGACCTGCTGCTCGGTGTCGTAGACCGCGCGGAAGAATCCGGTGACGTCGTGATGGACGCGCGCGCTGCCGGGCGGCGCTTCCTTGAAGCCGCGCGTGGCCGCGATGATCTGCTCGGCGCTCTCCTCGTCGAAGCCGCCCTTCGGGCTCATGCCGCTGACGATGCCGGCGCCGCCGACGGCCATGTTCGCGTTCTTGTGCGCGAACAGCATCGTCGGGCTGATGCTCTGATAGCCGCCGCCCGCGGGATTGGTGCCGTAGATCCCCGCGAGGATCGGAACGCCGAGCTTCTCGAGCTCGGCGTGACGGAAGAACGTGGTGCCGTGACCGCGGCGGTCGGCGTAGACCTGGTCCTGCTCCGGCAGCTTCACGCCCGAGCAGTTCACGAGCCACACGAGCGGCACGCGCAGGCGCCTGGCGAGATCGGTCACGCGCAGCTGGTTCTCCGCCTGGCCCGCGATCCACGCGCCGGCGAGCACCTTGTTGTCGAAGCCGATGACCACGCACCACTTGCCGCGAATCTTCGCGAGCCCGTCGACGACGCCGGTCACGCCCTCCTCGTTGTCGCGCGGGTTGTAGAGCGTGTGGAGCGGACAGAACGTGCCCGGATCGACGAGGTACTCGAGGCGGTCCCAGACGGTCATCTCGCCGCGCTCGCGGATGCGCGAAGCGGGCAGGCCGGCGTTCTTCACGCGCGCGATCTCGGTGTCGAGCTCCTTCAGCATCGCCTCGACCTGCGCGCGGTTGTCCGCCATCTCGTCCACGTCGGAAGGCTTCAGCGCCTTGCCGAGCGCGTCCATCTTCTCGAAGTATTGCCGCATCAGCGATTGGCCTTTCTGTAGCCGAGCTGGTCCAGCGCGATGATCATCTTGCAGATGTTCGCGGAGCCCTCGACCATGAAGTACGTCGGCGTGTCGCGGTAGAAGCGCGCGATCGGATACTCGGTCGAGTAGCCGTACGCGCCGAGGATGCGCATCGCGTAGTTCGCGGCCTTGTTGACGACCTCGCCCGCGAGGTACTTCGCCTGCGCGACCTCGAGCGTGTTGCCGAGGTTGCCCTGGTCCTTCTGCCACGCCGCCTTGTAGACCAGCATCCGCGCGGCCTCGATCTCCGTCACCATCTGCGCGACCATGTCCTGGTTCATCTGGAACTGGCCGATCTTCTGGCCGAACTGCTCGCGCTCGTTGCAGTACTTGGTGACCTCGTCGAGACACGCCTGCGCGAGACCGACGGCGCCCGCCGCGGCCTGCAGGCGGGTGTTGTTGAGCGAGCCGAACACGATCGCGGCGCCCTCGCCCGGCTTGCCGAGGATGTTCTCCTTGGGCACGCGCACGTTCTCGAGGGTGATCCCGCCCGTCGGCGAGAGATACGCGCCGAGCTTGTCCCACTCCTCGGTGATGACGCCCTCCGTTCCCTTCAGGTCGAGCACGAACGCGGAGAGGCCCTTGCCGCGCGCGCCGCGGTCGGTGTGCGCGTAGTAGACGACGACGTCGGCGATGTTGGCGTTGGAGATCCAGCCCTTCGCGCCGTTGAGGAGCCAGTGGTCGCCCTTGTCTTCCGCGTGCGACTTCATCGAGATCACGTCGGAGCCCGCCGTCGCCTCGGTGATCGCGAAGCCGCCGAGGTATTCACCGTTGACGAGCTTCGGGATGTACTTCTTCTTCACCGCGTCGGTGCCGTAGCGCAGGATCGGATACGCGCAGCCGACCATCTCCATGTTGATCTGCACGCGCAGCGAGCTGCACGCGCGCGCGATCTCCTCGGTGATCAGCATGGTGGCGAGCCAGCCCATGTCGTTGCCGCCGTACTCCTCCGGGATGACCGTGCCGAGGAAGCCGAGCTCGGCCATCGGCTTGATGACCTCGGCGTAGGGGAAGTAGTGCTGCTGCTCCCATTCGTGGACGTACGGCGTGATCTTCTCGGCGGCGAACTCGCGCGCCACCTGCACGAGCTGCTTCATCTCGTCGGAGAGCTCGAAGTGCATGGGGCAAACACTATCATTTCAGAGGCTCGCGGGTTTTTGACTCCCCGCCCGCCGCGTGATACAGACTCACGCCATGGCCGACGAGATCGTCGAATCGCCCGCGCCCGGCAAGATCTTGAGGATCCACGCCGAGGCGGGGAAGCCGATCGCCAAGGGCGATCGCATCCTGATCATGGAAGCGCTCAAGATGGAGCTTCCGATCGTCGCGCCCGTCGGCGGCACGCTGAAATCCCTGGACGTCTCCGTCGGCCAGACCGTCGAGGCGGGGGACACGCTCGCCGTCATCGCGAGCTGAGCCGCCGCCGCCGTGCTCCAGGCCACCTGGTTCGTGCTGGCGGGCATGGGCATCGTGTTCCTCGTTCTCGGCGTCCTCGTCCTCGTCATGACCCTGCTCAACCGCTGGCTTGCGCCCAATGCCTGAGAGCGAGCTGCTCGGAATCTTCGGGCTGACGTGGCAGGCCGCCGTGATGCTGGGGCTCGGCGGGCTCCTGATGTACCTCGGCATCGCGAAGGAGATCGAGCCCGTCCTGCTCGTCCCGATCGGGATGGGCGTGCTGCTCGCGAACGTTCCGTTCGGCGGGCTCACCGAGGCGCACGGGCTGCTCGCGGTGCTGCGCGAATCCGGCATCGACAACGAGCTGTTCCCGCTGCTGATCTTCATCGGCGTGGGCGCGATGATCGACTTCGGCTCGCTCCTCGAGCGGCCGTACACGATCTTCCTCGGCGCCGCCGCGCAGTTCGGGATCTTCGCGACGTTCTTCCTGGCGTATCTGGTCGGAGACGGCTGGCTCCGGATGTTCGACTTCACGTTCAGCGACGCGGTGGCGATCGGGATCATCGGCTCCGCCGACGGGCCGACGTCGATCTACGTGGCCACGCTCCTGAAGTCGAAGTACGCGCCGTCGATCGTGGTGGCGGCGTACTCGTACATGGCGCTCGTGCCGATCATCCAGCCGCCGATCATGCGCGCGCTCACGACCGACGCCGAGCGGCAGGTGAAGATGCCGGCGCGCGCGCGCAAGGTCTCGAAGCGCACCAAGATCCTGTTTCCGGTGGTGACGATCCTGATCACCGGGCTCATCGCGCCCAAGGCGACGCCGCTCATCGGCACGCTGATGTTCGGCAACCTGCTGCGCGAGTCGGGCGTGGTCGAGCGCCTGTCGCAGGCGGCGCAGAACGAGATGGCGAACATCGTCACGATCCTGCTCGGGCTGGCGGTCGGCGGGATGATGCTCGCCGAGGACTTCCTGAAGCTCGAGACCATCATGATCTACGTGATGGGCGTGATCGCGTTCGCGGTCGGCACGGCGGCCGGCGTGATCTTCGGCAAGATCATGTACCTCGCGTCCGGACGGAAGATCAACCCGCTCATCGGCGCCGCCGGCATCTCGGCGTTTCCGATGGCCGCGCGGGTCGTGCAGAAGGTCGGGCTCGAAGCGAATCCCACGAACCATCTGATCATGCACGCCGCCGGCGCGAACACCGCGGGCCAGATCGCGTCCGTGGTCGCGGGCGGCGCCGTGCTCATGCTGGTGCCGTTCTTCCTGTAGGAGCGGTCATGACGAAGCGATCGATCGTCCTCGTCGCGCTCGTGCTCGTCCTTGCCGGCGCCGCCGCGAGTCTCGCCGCCGATCCATGCACGAATCGCGGCAAGCTCGACACGCTCTACTGTGACGAGAATCGCGATGGCGTCGCCGATCCGCCGAAGGATCCGGCGAAGCTCGTCAATCCCGACACGCTGATCTTCACGTACTCGCCCGTCGAGGATCCCGCCGTGTACGAGGGCACGTGGAGCGACTTCCTGAAGCACCTGGAGAAGGTGACGGGAAAGAAGGCGAAATACTTCGCGCTGCAGAACTACGCGGCGCAGATCGAGGCGATGCGCTCCGGCCGCCTGCACGTCTCCGGATTCTCGGCCGGCAGCCTCCCGTACGCGGTCAACCTGGCGGGCGCCGTCCCGTTCGCAATCATGCGCGACGCGAAAGGGCCCGTCGGCTACCACCTCATCGTCATCACGCAGGCGAAGAACGACAAGATCAACTCGATCGCCGACCTCAAAGGCAAGCGAGTGGCGCACGTCTCGCAGACCTCGAATTCCGGCCACCAGGCGCCCGTGTACTTCTTCTCGAGGATGGGCGTCGTTCCGGGGAAGGACTACCAGATCGCGTTCTCCGGCCGCCACGACTCGAGCGCGCTCGGCGTGGTGAACGGCGACTACGACGCGGCGCCCGTGGCCGATACCGTCCTCCAGCGCATGGTCGACCGCGGCGTCGTCAAGGCGGGCGACTACAAGGTCATCTACACGTCGCCCGTCTTTCTGTCCGGCCCCTTCGCGTACAGCCACAACCTCGAGCCGAAGCTCGCGGAGAAGATCCGCGAGGCGTTCATGAGCTTCAAGTTCCAGGGCACGAGCATGAGCAAGGAGTTCAAGGACCGCACGGGATTCCTGCCGATCACCTATCAGAAGGACTGGGACGCCATCGTCGGGATCCTGGTCGCCAACGGCGCCGCGTTCACGAAGGACTCGGCGGAGTACAAGAAGCTCCAGCAACGCGGGAGCGAGTAGCTCCGCGCGGTGCTCGAGGTCGACGGGCTCGAGAAAACGTATCCGACCGGCGACCACGCGCTGCGCGGCGTCTCCTTCCGCATCGAGGGCCGCGACGCCGTCTTCGTGATCGGGCCCTCGGGCGCCGGCAAGTCCACGCTCCTCCGCTGCGTCAACCGGCTCGTCGAGCCGGATCGTGGCGTCGTGCGTCTCGACGGCACCGACATCACCGCGCTCGACGCCCGCGGGCTCCGCATGGCGCGCCGGCGCATGGGGATGATCTTCCAGGAGTTCAACCTCGTCGAGCGGCTCACCGTGATGGAGAACGTGCTGTCGGGGCGGCTCGGCTATGTCGGGCTGTGGCCCGCGTGGCGCCGGCGATTTCCGCCCGACGACATCGAGGCCGCATATCGCACGCTCGCGCGCGTCGGGCTCGAGGGTTTCGAGAACAAGCGCGCCGACGAGCTCTCGGGCGGGCAACGCCAGCGCGTCGGCATCGCGCGCGCGCTCGTGCAGCGGCCGCAGATCCTGCTCGTGGACGAGCCGACGTCGAGCCTCGATCCGCGCACGTCGGAGACCGTGATGGCGCTGATCACCGGGCTCGCGGCGGAGGACGGGATCCCGGCGCTCGTGAACATCCACGACGTGCCGCTCGCGCGCGCGTTCGCGAAGCGGATCATCGGGCTGGCGGCCGGACGCATCGTGTTCGACGGCCCGCCGCCGGCGCTCGATCAGGCGGCACTCACGAAGATCTACGGCGCGAGCGAGGCGCGCGCGTGAGCGTTCGGACGTGGCGGCGGCCGTCGTCATGGCCGCAACGGTGGATGGGACCGCTCGCGTGGGCGCTCGGGCTCGCGTTCCTCGCGTGGAACGTCGTCAGCCTCGACGTCGATCCCGCGCGCGTGGCGCGCGGATTCGCGCGGCTCGCCACGGTGCTCGCGAAGGCGTTTCCGCCGGACTTCCATCGCACGGGCCTGATCGTCAGCGGTGTGATCGAGAGCGTCGAGATCGCCACGCTGTCGACGATCCTGGGCGTGGTGCTCGGCATCCCGGCCGCCGTGCTCGCCGCCCGCAACGTCGTGCCGCTTCCGGTGTACGGCGGAGGGCGCGCGGTCGTCACGCTCGGTCGCGCGCTGCATGAGCTCATTCTCGCGATCGTCCTGGTGAAAGCGGTGGGCTTCGGTCCGCTCGCCGGCGTGCTGACGTTGACGGTCGGCGCCGTGGCCTCGTTCGCCAAGCTCCTCGCCGAGCAGATCGAGACGATCGACCGCGGGCCGATCGAAGCGATTCGTGCGACGGGCGCCTCGCGCGGCGCCGTCCTGATCTACGGTGTGCTGCCGCAGGTGCTGCCGCGGATCATCGGCCTCTCGATCTACCAGTGGGACGTGCATCTCCGGCACTCGACCATCATCGGCATCGTCGGTGCGGGAGGGATCGGCGCGACGCTCTACAACGCGTTCGCCCGCTACGACTACGATTTCGCGCTCGCCATCCTCATCGTCATCGTCGCGATCGTGCTGCTCGGCGAGGCCGTGAGCGCGATCGCGCGGGCGAGGGTCCAGTGACGGCGAGCAGCGCCGTGGCGACGACACGGGGGTGGCGGCGGTACTCGCCGGCGCAGACGGCCGCGCGCTGGGGCGCGGAGCTCACGCTCGGCGTGCTCACCGCGCTGATGCTGTGGCACGTCGGCGTGCGGTGGGAGTACGTGGCCGACGCGCCCGCGCAAGTGGGCGATCTGCTCGGCCGGATGCTGCCGCCGGAGTGGCCGTTCGCGCGCGCGCTCGTCCATCCGCTCCTGCAGACGATCAACATTGCCACGCTCGGCACGGTGGCCGCCATCGTGCTCTCGCTGCCGCTCGCGTTCTTCGCCGCGCTCAACACGACGCCGCATCGGGTGGCGTACGCGCTCGCCCGCTTCGTGATCGTGGTGAGCCGCTCGGTCGACACGCTGATCTGGGCGCTGCTGTTCATCATCGTCGTCGGGCCCGGATCGCTCGCGGGGGCGCTGGCGGTGGCCGTACGCTCGGTCGGATTCCTCGCGAAGCTGTTCGCGGAAGGCATCGAGGAGATCGACCGCGGGCAGGTGGAGGCGGTGACGGCGACCGGCGCGAGCCGGCTCGCCACGCTCCTCTACGGCATCGTGCCGCAGGTGAAGCCCGTGTTCCTCGGCGTGTCGATCTACCGTTGGGACATCAACATCCGCGAGTCGACCGTGCTCGGTCTCGTCGGCGCGGGTGGCATCGGCTTCACGCTGAACGAGGCGATCCTCGGCCTCGAGTGGGCGCGCGTCGGTCTGATCATTCTCGTGGTGCTGGGCGTGGTGCTGGTGTCGGAAGCCGTGTCGGCGTTCGCGCGGAGCCGCGTGACGTGAAGGTCGACCTTCGCGTTCCCGTCGGTGCGACGCTTCCCGCGGTGGCGGATGTCATCGCGCGCGCGGAGGACGCCGGCTTCGACGGCGTCGGCATGCACGATCACCCGCACAGCGGCCGCGACGTCTACATGGCGCTGGCGCTCGCCGCGGCTCGCACGAAGCGCATCACGCTCTATCCGGCGACGTCGAGTCCCGCCGTCCGCCATCCGGTGCTGCTGGCGTCCGCCGCGCATTCTCTCGAGGAAATCGCGCCGGGCCGCGCGCGTTTGACGATCGCGCCAGGATTCCTGTCCGCGCGAAGTGTCGGCCGCCCGCGCGCGGGCGTGGCGGCGATGCGCGATGCGATCGTCGCGATCCAGCGCTTGCTCGCGGGCGAGGCACTCGCCGTCAGAGAAGACGCGAACCTCGCCGGCTCGGGACTCACGCGCCTGCGCAACGTGTCCTCGCGGCGCACGCCGGTCTTCCTGCTCGCGGCGGGCCCGCGCATGGTCGAGCTCGCCGGTGAAGTCGCCGACGGCGCGATGCTCTTCGTCGGCCTCCATCGCGACGCGATCGCCGCCGCGCGCCGTCACCTCGAGATCGGCGCGCGCCGCGCCGGCCGCTCGCTCGCCGGTTTCCCGGTCGTCTTCATCGTCACGCTCGGACTCGCGCCGACGGTCGGGGAAGGCGCGCAATGGATGCGGCGCTGGTTCGAGCCCGGCAAGCCGCTGCTTGCGTATCCGAGCGCCGGGAATCTCCACTGGTTACGCGAGGCCGGGTTCTCGCTCGGCGAAGACCTCGATCCCGCGTCGATCGATGAGGAAAGCGCGCGGCGGATCGCCGACGCGTTCGGCTGCTTCGGCCCGCCGGAGCACTGCGCCGAGCGACTGCTCCGCGCGAGAGAAGAGGCCGGCGTCCATCACGTGTTCTTCTTCCCCGCGCACGATCGCGAGGGTGGCTACGAGATGCCGGTGAGAGAGATCGACGCGTTCAAGCGCGTCATGCGCGCGCGGCTGGCCTAGGACTCCCGATAGAGCTCGATCTCGTGGCCGTCGGGATCGCGCACGCAGAAGCCGCGCTCGTACTCGCCGAACGGCGCCAGCCCGTGGCTCTCCACCCACCGGCGCGCCTCCGCGACGTCATCGACGGCGAACGCGATGTGATAGAGGCCGGGGACACCCTTGGGTTGCGGGCCGGGGCCGTCGGCGCGCGCCAGCTCGCACGAGATGTCGTGGTGATGCCGGCCCGCCGAGAAGAACACGATGCGGCCGCTCTTCCCCGTCCCGGTCTCCGTCAGGCCGAGAACGCCGGTGTAGAAGCGGCGTGTCGCGTCGAGATCGCGGACGAAGAGGGAGACGTGACCGAGCTCGCGGACGCGCAGCGAAGTCATGTGGTCGTCGGGTCCGCGGTCAGTGTAACATTGCGACGTCATGGCTGATTCCAAGCCGGCGGTGCTCCAGGCCGCCGGGCCGGTGCTGGCCGCCGAGATTGCCTCCCGGGCACGACCGAACGTCAAGCTCATCGGTCTGCTCGCGCTCGGTCATCTCGTCATCGACGTGAACCAGGGCGCGCTCTCGGCGCTGCTGCCGTTCCTGAAGACGACGCACGGCCTCACCTACGCGCAGGCGGCGATGATCATCCTCGTCTCGACGATGACGTCGTCGATCATCCAGCCGCTGTTCGGCTATCTCTCGGATCAGACCGGCCGCCGCTGGCTCTTGCCGTCCTCCATCACGCTCGCCGGCGTCGGGTTCGCGCTCACCGGTGTCGCGCCGAGCTATCCGGTCATCCTCGTGCTCGTCGTGCTGGGCGGTGTCGGCGTCGCCGCGTGGCATCCCGAAGGCTACAAGACCGCGACGGGCGTCGCGGGCGAGCGCAAGGCGACGGCGCTCGGCTGGTTCTCGCTCGGCGGCAACGTCGGCTTCGCGCTCGGGCCGCCGGTGATGACGGCGCTCGTGACGAGCCTCGGCGTCGCGGGAACGCTCGGACTGCTGGCGCCGACCGTGGTGGTCGCGGGACTGTTCGTGACGGTGCTGCCGCTCATCGCGCGCGCGAGCGCCGTCCCGCGCCCCGCGGCCGCGACGCGTACACATTTGACCGCCATGGGCGGTCAAGGTTCAACAGACGGCGTCAACATGCCGCGCGCGATGGCGATGTTGATCCTCGTCGTCACGCTGCGCTCGTGGTCGACGCTCGGGTTCACGACGTTCGTGCCGTTCTTCTACATCGACGTGCTCAAGCAGGATCCGCGGCTCGTCGGCCCGCTGCTCTTCGTCTTCCTCGGCGGCGGCGCGCTCGGCAGCGTGTTCGGCGGGCCGATCGCCGATCGCCTCGGCGCGCGCGCGTTCGTGCGCTGGGTGCTCCTCGCGGCGCTGCCGTTCGGTGTCTTGTTCATGCTCACCGACGGGATCGTGCGCTTCGTCGTGCTCGGGCTCTTCGGCGCGATCCTCACCGCGAGCTTCTCGGTGTCGGTGGTCCTCGCGCAGGCCTATCTGCCGCGCAACGCCGGCATGGCGTCGGGGCTCATCGTCGGCTTCGCCGTCGGCACCGGCGGCCTCGCCGTCACGCTGCTCGGCTACGCGGCCGACCATTACGGCGTCGGGACGGCGCTCTGGATCAGCGCGCTGATGCCGCTTGCCGCATTCTTCGCCGCGCGCCGGCTGCCCGCGCCGCGCGGCCACGCCGCCCCGTGAAGGACACGACTCCGCTCCAGGACGGCGAGCAGATCCTGCTGATCGATCAGCGCGGGAAGCGTCACCTCATCTTCCTGCGCAAGTCGGAGACGTTCCACTCCGACCGCGGCTGGGTGCCGCACGATTCGATCATCGGACAGCCCGAAGGCAGCTGGGTGCGCAGCTCGATGGGCCTGCGCTACATCGCGGTGCGGCCGACGCTCGCGGAGTACGTGCTCGAGATGCCGCGCGGCGCGCAGGTCATCTACCCGAAGGACCTCGCGGTGATTCTGTTCTGGGCGGACATCTATCCCGGCTGCCGCGTGCTCGAGGCCGGCATGGGCTCCGGTGCCTTGACGATGGCGCTGCTGCGCGCGGTCGGGCCCGACGGGCGCGTCATCACCTACGAGCAGCGCGACGAGTTCGCGCGCCGGGCGCTGGCGAACATCCACACGCGCATGGGGGACGTGACGAACCTCGTGGTGCGTCTCCGGCCGGTCGAGGACGGCCTCGCCGAGGAAGATCCGATCGACCGCGTGGTCCTCGATCTTCCCGAGCCGTGGCGGCTCACGTCGGAGCTGCCGAAGATCCTGCGGCCCGGCGGCATCTTTCTCTCGTACGTGCCGACGATCATCCAGGCGCACCAGACTTCGGAAGCCCTGCGGCGCGATCGCCACTGGGCGCTCGTGGAAACGTTCGAAACGCTGTTCAGGCCGTGGAACATCGAAGGGCAGTCGGTGCGGCCCTTCCATCGCATGGTCGCGCACACCGGGTTCATCACGGTCGCGCGGCGCGTCGCGCTCGAAGAGCACGACGCCGCGCCGCCGGGCGGAGCGATGAAGCGGGAGGACGAGGAGGACTAGGGGCTCCGATGATTACCGTCATGCGCCGCTACCGGCGCGTTCTGCAGATTGGTCTGCTCGTCGTCATTGCCGCTTTCGTCATCACGTCGGTCGTCGTCTCCGGCTCGAACACGTTCCGCGGCGGCAGCGTCGCCGCCGACTCCGTGGCGACCGTGAACGGCGAGACGATTCCGGTCGAGCGCTACCAGCGCCGCTACCAGGCGTATCTCGACGCGTACTCGCAGGTGTATCGCGACCGGTTCACGCCGGAGCTGGCCGAGCGCATGGGGCTGCCGCAGCAGGTCGTGAACGACCTCGTGCAGGAGACGCTCGTCGTCCAGCGCGCGCGCTCCGAAGGCCTCGAGGTCACCGACGCGGAGCTGAACGCGCAGATCCAGGCGATCCCCGCGTTCCAGGAGAACGGCCGCTTCGCGATCAAGCGCTACCAGGAGTTCCTCAAGCGTCGCGGGCTCGGCGCGTCGTCGTTCGAGGCGGACGTCCGCCGCGAGCTCACGCGGATGAAGGCGGAGACGACGATCCGCAGCGGCGTGAAGGTCGCCGACGCGGAGATCGAGCAGGCGTGGAAGCTGCGCAACGAGAACGTGCGCGCCGCGTGGGCGCTGGTCGAGGTCGCGCCGCTGACCGCGGGCGTGCAGGCGACCGACGCGGAGCTCGAGACCTATCTGAAGGCGCACGAGGCGGAGTACCGCCAGCCCGAGCGCCGCAAGACGAGCTACGTGCTGGTGGCGATCCGCGACCACATCAAGCCGGTGCCCGAGGCCGACATCGAGAAGTACTACAGCGAGCGCGGGGCGGAGTTCGAGCGGCCGCCGCAAGTCCGCGCGGCGCACATCCTCGTCCGTGTCGGCGAGACCGGCGGCAGCGAAGCGGAGGACAAGGCGCGCGTGAAGATCGCCGACGTCATCAAGCGCGCGAAGGCCGGCGAGGACTTCGGCAAGCTCGCGCGCGAGATCTCCGAGGATCCGGGCTCGAAGGCGAACGGAGGCGACCTCGGCCTCGTGCGCAAGGGCGAGATGGTCCCGCAGTTCGAGCAGGCGGCGTTCGCGATGAAGCCCGGCGAGATCTCGGCGGAGCCGGTGCGCACGCCGTTCGGCTTCCACGCGATCAAGGTGACGGAAGTGCAGCCGGGCGGGAAGACGCCGCTGAAGGACGTGGCGGCGCAGATCCGCGATCGGCTGAGCGCGGAAGCCGCCGATCGCGCGGCGAAGGCCAGGGCGGACGAGGCGCGCGCGAAGCTGCAGACGGCAAGCGACTTCAGCGCCGAGGCGAAAGCGCTCGGCCTCACGCCGCTCGACACGACGATCCCGAAGATCGAGCGTCCGGCGGCCGCGCCGTCCGACGTGATGGCGGACACCGCGTTCGCGCTCGCGCAGGACGGCGTCTCGGCGCCCGTGAAGACGCCGGCCGGCTGGATCGTGATGAAGGCGCGCGAGACGCTGCCGGCCGCCGTGCCGCCGCTCGCGGAGATCAAGGAGCGCGTCGCGGCCGCGGTGAAGCGCGAGCGGGCCGAAGGCATCGCGCTCGAGCGCGCGAAGCAGCTCGCCACCGAGGCGAAGGCCGGAGACTTCGGTGCCGCCGCGAAGAAGGCGGGCGCGACGACGGGCGAGACGCCGAAGTTCACGCTCTCGAAGCCCGCGGAGAAGCTGCCGGGCGACGCGATGCTGAAGGCGTTCCAGACGCCGGTCGGCGGGACGACCGACCCGATCAAGACGCAGCAGGGCTACTACGTGATGAAGGTGCTCGAGCGCACGCCGCCCGAGGCGAGCGGATTCACCGGCGAGAAAGACAAGGTCAGCAAGGAGCTGCTCGCGCAGAAGCAGAGCCAGGCGTGGCAGGCGTGGGTCGACGCCGCCCGCGCGGGCGCCAAGATCGACATGGCGCCGAAGCCTCCGACGCCGCGAAGAAGTTAAGTGTTCCTCGACGACTTCAAGGTTGGCGACGAGTTCCGGTCGCCGGGGATCACGCTGACCGAATCGCAGATCATCGACTTCGCGCTGAAGTTCGATCCGCAGCCGATCCACGTCGATGCGGTCGCCGCGACCACCGGACCGTTCGGCGGCCTCATCGCGAGCGGCTTCCACACCGCCGCGCTGACGTTCCGGCTCTTCTGGCAGACGGGCGTGATCCACGACAGCAGCCTCGGATCGCCGGGCATCGACGAGCTGCGCTGGCTCAAGCCGGTGCGGCCGGGCGACACGCTGCGCGTGGTGGCGAAGGTCGTCGAGGTCCGGCGCTCGACGTCGAAGCCCGATCGCGGCGTCGTGCGCATGGCATACACGACGCTGAACCAGCACGGCGAAGCCGTGATGAGCCTGGTCGGCAACCAGCTCCTGAAGGCCCGCTCCGCCTGACCGAAGCCCCCCGGCAGCCGTGGTAACTTAACCGCCATGTCCGTGCAGCGAACGCCGATGACGAAGCCCGGGTACGACAAGCTGAGCGCCGAGCTCGATCGGCTCAAGCGCGTCGACCGGCCGGCGATCGTGAAAGCGATCGCGGAAGCGCGCGCGCACGGCGACCTCAGCGAGAACGCGGAGTATCACGCGGCGCGCGAGAAGCAGGGCTTCATCGAGGGGCGCATCAACGAGCTCGAAGCGAAGGTGGGCGCCGCCGAGGTGATCGATCCGCCGACGGGCGGCGATCGCATCACGTTCGGCTCGACGGTCTTGCTCGAGGACGAGAAGGGCAAGGAAGTGCGGTACCAGATCGTCGGCTCCGACGAAGCGGACGCGAAGGCCGGGCGCATCTCCATTCTCTCGCCGCTCGCGCGCACGCTGATCGGCAAGAACGTCGGCGACACCGTGACCGCGCAGCTGCCCGCCGGCAAGAAAACGTTCGACATCCAAAAGGTGAACTTCCCGTGGCCCATGCCGTAGTCAACGGAGTCCGGCTCTACTACGAGGAGGCGGGGCAAGGCCTCCCGATGGTCTTCGTCCACGAGTTCGCGGGCGAAGCCGCGAGCTGGGCGCCGCAGATGCGGTTCTTCGCGCGGCGCTATCGCGCGATCGCGTACAACGCGCGCGGCTATCCGCCGTCCGACGTGCCCGAAGATCCGAACGCGTACTCGCAGCAGCAGGCGGCGGAAGACATCCGCGGCGTGCTGGACGCGCTGAAGATCGACAGGGCGCACGTCGTCGGGCTCTCGATGGGTGGCTACGCGACGCTGCACTTCGGCCTCATGTATCCGCAGCGCGCGCTCTCGCTGATGGTCGGCGGCGCCGGCTACGGCTCGAAGGCCGACGAGCGCGAAGGATTCAAGCGCGACTCCGCGAGCATCATCGAGCGCTTCGAGCGCGAAGGCATGGAGAAGGTGGCCGACACCTACGCCGTCGGCCCCACGCGCGTGCAGTTCCAGGACAAGGACCCGATCGGGTTCGCGGAATTCCACGAGCTGCTTCGCAAGGGCTCGGCCAGGGGCCACGCGCTCACGATGCGCGGCGTTCAGATGCAGCGGCCGTCGGTCTACGAGCTCACCGACCGCATGGCGAAGCTCGAGGTGCCGACGCTGATCATGACGGGCGACGAGGACGAGCCGTGCCTCGAGCCCGCCCTGCACATGAAGCGCACGATCCCTACCGCCGGGCTCGTGGTCATCCCGAAAGCGGGACACACCATCAACCTCGAGGAGCCGGAGGCGTTCAATCGGGCGCTGCTCGACTTCGTCACCGCGGTGGACGCGGGACGGTGGACGCGGCGCAATCCGAACTCGATCAGCGGCTCGGCGATCCTCCAGACCAGGAAACCATGACGCTGCCTCTCGACGGCATCTCGATCATCGACCTCACGCGCGCGCGCGCCGGGCCCACCGCGGTTCGTCAGCTCGCAGACATGGGCGCCTCGGTCATCAAGGTCGAGTCGCGCGACGATCCGGACCAGACCTTTGCGCGGCACGGGTTCGACTTCCAGAACCTTCACCGCAACAAGCGCTCGCTCACGCTCGATCTCAAGAAGCCCGAGGGTGTCGCGATCCTCAAGAAGCTGGTCGAGAAGGTCGATATTCTCGTCGAGAACTATCGTCCGGACGTGAAGCACCGTCTCGGCATCGACTACGAGACGCTCTCGAAGCTCAACCCGCGGCTCATCTACGGCTCGATCTCCGGCTTCGGCCAGACGGGGCCGTACCGCGATCGCCCCGGCTACGACCAGATCGCGCAGGGTCTCGGCGGCCTGATGTCGATCACCGGCATTCCGGGGCAGGGGCCGGTGCGCGTCGGCATTCCCGTCGCCGACCTCACGTCCGGCATCTTCCTCGCGCAGGGCATCCTCGTCGCGCTCTACGAGCGCACGAAGTCCGGCAAGGGGCAGTGGGTGCACACGTCGCTGCTCGAGGCGATGGTGACCATGCTCGACTTCCAGGCCTCGCGCTGGCTCATCGGCAAGGAGATCCCGCCGCAGGCCGGCAACGATCACCCGACGGGCATTCCGACGGGCGTGTTCAAGACGTCGGACGGTCACATCAACATCGCCGCGTCGGGGCAGCAGATGTTCCGCCGGTTGTGCGAAGCGCTCGGCACGGAGCCGCTCATCGACGATCCGCGCTTCAAGGCGCCGCCGGACCGCTCGAAGAATCGCCACGAGCTCACGAAGGAGCTCGAGAAGGCGACGACGAAGCGGACGAGCGCGGAGCTCGTCGAGGCGCTGAACAAGGCGAGCGTGCCGTCCGGCCCGATCCTGAACGTGAAGGAAGTGTTCGAGAACGAGCAGGTGAAGCACCTCGGGCTCGCGGTGCCGGTGACGTCGCCGAAGCTCGGCGATCTCCTCGTGCAGCGCGTGCCGTCCACGCTCTCGCGCACGCCGGGATCCGTCCGCATGCCCACGCCGGAAGCCGGCGAGCACAACGAGACGATACTCGGAGACATCGGCTACAGCGCCGCGGACATCGAGCGTCTTCGGAACGAGGAGATCATTTGAACCCTGACAACAGGGGAGCAGGACCATGAGCGAGTTCGACGACGAATACTCCGAATCGCTCGAGACCGACTTCCGCAAGCTCGCAGGCGCCTTGCTCGAAGACACGGTGCGGCTGCTCGCTCCGAGCGAGCCGCTGCGCCTGCGCGCCGACCAGAGCGTGGCCCGCGCGATCACCTCGATGGTGCAGAACCGCCGCGCCGCGGTGGTGATCGTCGACGAGAACGACCGGCTCATCGGCATCTTCACCGAGCGCGACGTCCTGACCCGCGTGATGGGCGCCGGCCGCGTGGCGCGCGACACGCTGCTGGCCGACGTGATGACGCCCGAACCCGAATCGCTCCGGGCGGACGACCGGATCTGCTACGCGATCAACCGGATGCACGCGGGCGGCTTCCGCAGCCTGCCCCTGGTGGACGAGGCGCACCGCCCGATCGGGATCATCACGGTGAACGACGTGGTGCGATGGCTGGCGGAGATCTTCCCGGAGGCCGTCCTCAATCTCCGGCCCGGCGATAAGCTCAAGAATCCCGCGCAGATCGACGCCGGCTAGGAGGGCACGGGCCACACCTGCCCCTCAACTTCGGGGATGCCCGGGCCGATAACCCGAGCATCATGGCGACCCGGACTCGTACCGTCGGAGACGACCTCAAGCGCCTCGCGAAGCTCCCGCCCCTGTCTCCCGTAGTCGCCCAGCTGACGGCCACCCTCAGCGGCGACGACGTGGACTTCCGCGACGTCGAGAAGATCATCCGGCGCGATCCCGTCATCGCCGCGCGCGTGATCGGCGCGGCGAACAGCGCGGCGTACGCGGCGCACGCGCCGACCGCCTCGATCCACGCCGCCATCATGCGGCTGGGCGTCCTCGCGGTGCGGCGGCTCGCGTTCCTGCTGAGCCTCTACAACGCGGTGCCGGCCTCGCCCACCGAGCGCAGGGTGTTCTGGCGCCACAGCCTCGCGGTCGCGTACGCCGCCGATGTGATCACGCGCCACATTCCGACCTGGGCCTCGGGCCAGCAGATGGAGAACTCGTTCCTCGCGGCGCTCCTGCACGACATCGGCCTGCTGGCGATCGGCCGGCACTACCCGAAGGAGAACGCGGTGTTCATCGCCCGTGCCGCCGAAGAGCGTGTCGGCCGCTGGCAGATCGAGCGCGAGATTCTCGGGACCGACCACGCGGAGATCGGCGCGCGTCTCGCGGACCACTGGGCGTTTCCGGAGAGCATCACGACCGTGATTGCGTTCCACCACGAGTTTTCCGCCGCCCCCGAGGCGTCGCGCTGGCTCTCCGCAGTGGTGGCGCTCGCCGACTCGCTCTGCAACGAGGACGAATCGGCGGCGATGGGCGAGGGCGCCCGCGTGGGCACGATCGAGGAAGCGATCGCGCTCCTCAGCCTGCCGCCGGACGCGCTCGGCACGATCGTCGACGAGACGCGCGCGGAGTCCGCGCGCGACCTCGCGGTCCTGGAGACGATCGGCGGGTACTAGCGCGCAGGGCGGCGTCGACACGGGCGTCCAGCTGGGCTACGCTGCTCGCCCGTGGAAGCGCCGCGAGAAGACCCGGGCGTCGGCCCGGTTGCCTCCCTGCTGGGTATCCGTCGCTCGAGCATGGCCGGCGGCCGCTCGACGTTCGAGCTCACGGTCCGCCCCGAGCACCTGAACCCCCATGGCGTCGTGCACGGGGGCATCGTGTACACGCTCGTGGACTTCGCGATGGGCGGCGCGCTCACGTCGCTGCTCGAGCCGGGTGAGCGCTGCGCGACGCTCGAGGTGAAGATCAACTACCTCGCGCCGGCGATCTCGGGCAGCCTTCGGGCCGAGGCGTGCGTGGTGTCACGTTCGCCACGGATCGGGGTCCTGGAAGCGCGTGTCTACGGCGAGGCGTCGCTCCTCATCGCCCTCGCCACCGGCTCCTTCTACATCCAGTCGCGGCGACCCGCGTGAGCCCGGCTCCAGGCCACTGATCGTCTTTCATTTGCCGTCCAAGCCGTTCGAGAATCGACACACCGAGCAAGGCAAGTTCCTTGTTCGCCCCAAGATTTCGGATGGCGTTTTCGTGGAGGCCTTCATTGGTCACGATCGAATCGGTGCCATCGGACACCGAGTATTGGAAGATCGCCCCGAGGGTCGGACCACCAAGATAGGGGTCGGCCTCTAGCTCTGCGTATTTCACGTTCAGTATTGCGTCGTGCGTCGTCCGCTCTCCTTGGACAACTGTGAGACCGACGGCACGGAGTTCTGCGGCAACGACGCTACCGATGTCAAATGGTCTCGTGCTGCGCCAGGACTCACTAGCGACCTCAAGCCGAATCCGCTGGATGTGTGCGAGGACTCCGGTCCCACCGGCAGCTCCTTGCCCCAGTCCCGCGGAAGGATCACTACAGCAGCGCGGGCTTTGGCGTGTTCGCGCGCGGGCTTTGCCCGCGCAATCCTGAGGGGAGGCAGCGACGAACCGGCATAGCCGGGGAGGAGCGTCGGAGCGAAGCCCCCCGAGTAGCCTAGCGGAGGGCGTCGCGCAATTCGCGCGACAGGACTTCGACGGTGCCGCGCGTGCCGCCGGCGAGCTTCAGCTTCCACTCGCCCTCGGTCTCGAAGCGGCGGTCGCGCAGGCGCTCGCCCCACGGCTTGATCGCCTCGCGGATCGCGTTCAGGTCGAACGGATCGCGACGCAGCTCGCGGGCGCGGGCCATCACGTCGGGCGCGACGCGGATGAACGCGCGGAGCGCGGAGCCGGTCTTGATCGAATACTTCCGGCCGACCCACGCGTTCGGGAACGTCGACGAGAGCGCTTTCATGTAGTTCAGGAAGAAGCGCTTCGCGCCGCTGCGGATCTCGGAGAGACGCGCGCCGCCACCGAGCTTCTCGACCGCCTCGAGGAAGTCGACGATCTCCTCCGCGAGCGGCGCCTGGCTCACGCGGCCGCGGCCCGTGCCGAGCATCTTGATCTCGCCGCCGAGCGGTGAGGAATCGTCCTCGTTGAGCGAGCGAATCACGTCGTGCGCGAGCGCCTGGTTCGGGTCCGGATAGAGCTTGCGGCCCGCGAGGCTGATGATGTGCGACGGATTCAGCCGCGTGTGCTTCGCGTTGATCGTCACGAACAGCTCGACGATCTGCCGCGCGTCCAGCGAGTCGAAAAGCACCGCCGGCACTTCGATACCGACGTTCTCACCCTGCTGGTTGAGCGCGTGCAGCGCGAGCAGGCGATGCTGGCCGTCGAGCACGCGCAGCACGCCGTGCTCTTCCGGAATCTGCAGCAGGCCGAGATCGTGATGGCCGGCGACCGGCGTGAACGTGAAGCGCTTCTCGGACGTGATGATCACGGCGCCGGGGATCGCGGGAAGCGTCGCGGCGTCCTTGCACTCGCGGTAGTAGGCGGCGAGCTCGTCGATCTTCTTGCGAATGACGGGACGCTGGTACGCGCTCTCGCTCTCGCCGATGCGCTTCTCGAGGCTGTCCCAGTTGACGCGGCCGCGAACGCTCGTGCGGGACTTGCTCGGCTTCGCCTCGGGCTTCTCGTCGCCGGTGTAGCCGAGGACCTCGAACTTGACGAGCCGGTCGATGTCTTTCGCGGAAAGGCCGGCCTGGTAGAACTCCACGCCGAACTGCTTGATGCGGCGTGCAGGCACGGTGATCATGGTCCTTACATGCTAGTCCGTCCCGCAAACCCCTGTCAATAGAGGCTTTTTTCGTACACTCCCAGATGTGGGGCCAGGCCGCCGGCGTCTCCTACAACCGGTTAGGTCAGACCAAAGCGATCCGTGGCAAGCCCGCAGATATAACGGCCGATCGAGATCGACGCGGTCGCTCCGGGCGAGGGCGCGTTGAGCACGTGGATGCCGGTCGAGTCGCCGACCACGCGGAAATCGTCGACGAGCGAGCCGTCCGCGGCCACCGCCTGCGCGCGGATCCCGGCGCCGCCGCGCTCGACGTCGTCGGGCTGGATCTCCGGCACCAGGCGCTGCAGCGCCTTCACGAACGCCTTCTTCGACAGCGAGCGGAACACCTCGTAGCCGCCGGTCTTCCAGTACTTCCGCGCCATGTGCCACATGCCGGAGTACGTGAGCGTGTGGCCCAGCTCCCACGGCCGCACCTTCCAGAACGTGTAGCCCTCGCGCGCGAACGCGAGCACCGCGTTCGGTCCCGCTTCGACTTCGCCGCGCACCGTGTTGGTGAAGTGCACGCCGAGGAACGGGAACTCGGGATCGGGCACGGGATAGATGAGCGTGCGCACGAGGCTGCGCCGCTCCGGGCGCACCATGTAGTACTCGCCGCGGAACGGCACGATCTGCACGTCGGGCTTGGCGCCGGCCATGTGCGCGACGACATCTGAATAGAGGCCCGCGCAGTTGATCAGGCGTTTCGCGAGCACCGCGCGGCGCGTCGCCCACAGGTCGACGCCGTCGCCCGTGCGCGCGATGTTCGTCACGCCGGCGTTCGTCTCGATCTCGACGCCGCGCTGGCGCAGATCGCGCGCCATCGCCTCGGCGACCTCGGTGTAGTCGACGATGGCCGTCGTCGGCGACCAGATCGCGCGAATGCCGGCCGCGTGCGGCTCGATCTCGCGGAGCCGCTCGGGCCCGATCATCTCGACCGGCACGCCGTTCGCCTGGGCGCGCTCGTGGAGGGTCTGCAGGCGCGGCAGCTCCTCGGGACTCGTGGCGACGATGACCTTGCCGCAGTCCACGATCTTGATCGCGTGCTTCTCGCAGAACTGCCGCATCAGGCCCTTGCCCTCGACGCACTGGCGCGCCTTGTAGGAGCCTGGCTTGTAGTAGATCCCCGAGTGGATGACGCCGGAGTTGTGCCCGGTCTGGTGCGCGGCGATCCGCGCTTCCTTGTCGAGCATGACGACGCGCAGGCGCGGGAACCGCTCGGTGAGCGCGAGCGCGGTCGCGAGCCCGACGATGCCTGTCCCGATGATCGCGATGTCGTACCGGTCAGCCACGGCTTTTCCCCCCTCGTGTCGCGATCATAGCAGCGGGACGATCCGGGCGCGCGGGCCGCGCTCGCCGAGAGACAGCGAGGCGACGGTGATCGGCAGCGTGAAGCGGCGCGGTCCCGCGCTGCCGGGATTCAGATACAGCACACCGTCGCGCGGCTCGACGCGCGGCTGATGCGAGTGGCCCGCGATCACGACCGCGACGCCGGCGCGCCGCGGATCGATCGCGAGCTCCTTCACGTCGTGCAGGAGGTGGATGCGCGCGCCCTCCACCGCGAACGTGCGCGTCTCGGGCAGGCGCCGCGCCCACGCGTCGCGATCGTTGTTGCCGCGGATCGCGACGACGCGCGCGATCGCGCGCAGGCCGTCCAGCACCTCCGGCGCGCCGATGTCGCCCGCGTGCACGACGAGGTCGACGCCGCGCAGCGCGCGCACGGCTTCGGGCCGCAAGAGCCCGTGCGTGTCGGAGATCACGCCGATGCGCGTCGCCATCATCCCGTACACTACCGCCGGAGGATCGGGAGATGGCGGGCAAGTACTACGAAGAGCTGACGATCGGGATGACGTTCCAGCACCAGCCGGGACGCACGGTGACGGAGGCGGACAACATCCTCTTCTCGTGCCTCACGATGAATCCGCAGCCGCTGCACGTCGACTTCCACGCGGCGGCGAAGGCCGAGTTCGGCAAGCCGCTCGTCAACAGCCTGTTCACGCTGGGGGTGGTCGTCGGTCTCTCCGTCGGCGAGACCACGCTCGGCACGACCGTCGGCAACCTCGGTTTCGAGAAGCTCGAGTTCCCGAAGCCCGTCTTCCATGGCGACACGATCTACTCGGAGACGGAAGTCGTGGACAAGCGCGAGTCGAAGTCACGGCCGCAGTGGGGCATCGTCACGTTCGAGCATCGCGGCAAGAACCAGAACGGCGACGTCGTGATGCGCTGCCGCCGCCAGGCCATGATGCGGAAGAAGGACGCGTGATGGCGCGCCGGCGCTCGCTCCACTTCGTTCCTGGCGGCAACGAGAAGATGATCGCGAAAGCGCTCACACTGCCGGCGGACGGGCTCATCCTCGACCTCGAAGACGCGGTGCCGCCCGACCGGAAGGCCGCGACGCGCCCGGTCGTGCGTGAGTGGCTGCAGAAGCTCGACTTCGGCGGGCGCGAGCGCTGGGTGCGGATGAATCCGATTTTCAGCGAGCTCGCGGTGGCGGATCTCGAGGAGACGATCGCCGGCCGGCCCGAGGGTTACGTCGTGCCGAAGCCGCGGCACGCGCGCGACATCCGCGAGATCGTCCAGCACCTCGAGCGGCTCGAGCATCGGCACCGGCTGGCGGCGGGCAGCACGAAGCTCGTCGTGATCGCGACCGAGACCCCGCAGGGCCTGCTGAACATCGGCGAAGTGGCGGCGGCGAGCCCTCGGATCGTCGCGATCTCGTGGGGCGTCGAGGATCTCGGCGCTGCGATGGGTCTGCCGCGCGTCCGCGACGCGCAGAACCAGTATCTCGACATCGCGCGGTACGCGCGGGTCATGTGCGCGGTCGCCGCGTCCGCGGCGGGCGTCGACTGGCTCGACACCGTCTACACGGACATCGCCGATCTCGACGGCTTGCGGCGCGAGTGTGACGAGGGTGTGGCGATGGGATTCACCGGCAAGATCTCGATCCATCCGAGCCAGATCGAGGTGATCAACGCCGCGTTCACGCCGTCGGAGCGCGAGCTCGCGGAGGCGCGCGAGCTCGTCGCGGAATTCGACGACCACGCGAAGCGCGGGCTCTTCGCGTTCCGCTTCAAGGGCCAGATGGTGGACATGCCGCACCTTACGCGTGCCCGCAAGGTGATCGCGCGCGCCGGAGCGGCGTAGCGCCGTGATACACGCTCGCGGAGCGCGGCGGCTTCGCCGTCGCGCGAAGCGCGGGGGGCTTGGGGGGTGCGTCTCGTACCCCCCATGCCGGTAGATCAGCCGGGCGTTCGCGATCCACGAGCAGGCGCCGATCGAGACGGTGCCGCTCGTGCGTGAAGACCGCGCCGTCCCGGCGCCGGGCCCGGGCGAATTGCTCGTCCGCGTCACCGCGTGCGGCATCTGTCGCACCGATCTCCACGTCATCGAGGGCGACCTTCCACTCGTGGCGTCGCCGATCGTGCCGGGCCACCAGATCGTCGGCACGGTCGAGCGCGTCGGGCCCGCCGAGCCCAGCCCCTCGCCGCACGCGCCGAGGCGCTTCGACGTGGGCGCGCGTGTCGGCGCCGCCTGGCTGCGCTCGACATGCGGCGCGTGCGCGTACTGCGCGAGCGGCCGCGAGAACCTCTGCGAGCGCGCGCGGTTCACCGGCTGGCACGCGGACGGCGGCTTCGCGGAATACGCGATCGTGCCGGCCGCGTTCGCGTACGCGCTGCCTTCCTCGCTCGCGGACGCCGAGGCCGCGCCGTTGCTGTGTGCCGGAATCATCGGCTATCGCGCGTTGCGCTTGAGCGGGGTCGGCGGCACAGCCGGCGGGCGGCTCGGGATCTATGGCTTCGGCTCGTCGGCGAGCGTGACGATCCAGGTCGCGCGGGCGCGCGGATGCGAGGTGTTCGTCTGCACACGTGAGCCCACGCATCGCGAGCTCGCGCGCACGCTCGGCGCGGCCTGGGTCGGTGAGATCGCGACGCCGATGCCCGAGCCGGTCGACGGCGCGATCATCTTCGCGCCCGCCGGCGAGCTGGTGCCGATCGCGCTCCGCAATCTCGCGCGCGGCGGGACGCTGGCGCTCGCCGGCATCCACATGAGCCGGATTCCGGCGCTCGACTACGCCGACCTCTTCAACGAGCGCCGCGTGGTCACGGTCACGGCGAACACGCGCGCCGACGGGGAGGAGCTGCTCGCCGAGGCCGCGCGCATCCCCATTCGCCCGGCGGTGACGACGTTCGCGCTCGAGGACGCGAATCGGGCGCTCCTGGCGCTCAAGCAGGGGGCGTTCGCGGGCTCGGGCGTGCTGATTCCGTAAGCGGTTTCCGGGCCCCGCCAAGGTTATAATCCGCCAACTTTCCGACCAGCCGGACACCGAGGTCCCAATGACCGATGTGAACCAACCTGAGCTCGTCCAGCGCGCGGCACGCGTGCTGCCCGGGGGCGTGCTCGGGAGCCACAAGCACGCGCCCGGCCTCGAGTTCGTCGTGAAGGACGCGCGCGGCGCGTATCTCTGGGACACGAACGGCCGGCGCTACCTCGACTACTTGCTCGGCTCGGGCCCGATGGTGCTGGGCCACGCGCATCCCGCGGTCGTCGAAGCGGTGCAGAAGCAGGTCCCGCACGGCTCGACGTTCATGCTGCTGAACGAGCCGATCATCGAGCTGACCGAAGAGGTCGTCCGCGCGGTGCCGTGCGCCGAGCAGGTGCGCTACACCTCGAGCGGCAGCGAGGCGACGTTCTTCGCGCTGCGTGTCGCGCGCGCGTTTCGCGGCCGCGAGAAGGTGATGAAGTTCGAGGGCGGCTTCCACGGCACGCACGACTACGCGCTCATGAGCGTGAGCCCGCGCTCGCCGAAGGCGTTTCCCGCCGCCGTGCGCGACTCGGGCGGCATCCCGCACGCGATCGAAGAGACGATGCTGATCGCGCCGTACAACGACCTCGCGACGACCGAGGCGCTGATCGCGGCGCATCACGAAGAGCTCGCCGCGGTGATCCTGGAGCCCTACCAGCGCGTGATCGTTCCCGATCGCCGGTTCCTGAAAGGGCTGCGCGAGGTCACCCGGCGCTACGACGTGCCGCTGGTCTTCGACGAGATCGTGACGGGGTTCCGCTTCGCCTACGGCGGCGCGCAGGAATACTACGGCGTCGTTCCGGACATCGCGGCGTTCGGCAAGATCCTCGCGGGCGGATTCCCGCTCGGCTGCGTCGCGGGCCCCGCGCGGATCATGCGGCACTTCGATCCCGCGCTGGAGGGATCGCCCGAGCACGTCTGGCAGGCGGGCACGCTCAACGGCAATCCGGTCGCCGCGGCCGCGGGCCTCGCCACCCTCGCGGAGCTTCGCAAGCCCGGCCAGTACGAGAAGCTGCATCGCACCGGCAACCGGCTGAAAGAAGGACTCGGCGCGCTCGCCGCGAAGCACGGGATGCCCGCGCGCGTCTCCGGCGAAGCGCCGGTGTTCGACATCATCTTCACCGACCAGGAGATCATCGACTACCGCGCGACGCTCACCGCCGATCGCCGCCGCATCGCGGTCTTCAACGAGGAGTGCGTCCGCCGCGGCATCGTCAAGGCCGTCAACAAGATCTACGTCTCGCTTGCCCACACCGACGCCGACATCGACGAGACGCTCGGCATCTTCGACGAGGTGCTCGCCGTCGTGAAGCGCCGGACTTCATAGAGGAGGAACCATGAGCCTGACCCGTCGTGAGCTTCTGATCGCCGGCGGCCTCACCGCGACCGGCGCTGTGATCCTTCCGTCCCTCGCGCCCGCGCAGCAGCCGAAGCGCGGCGGCACGCTCAATCTCCGGCTCTGGGATCCGCCGCACTTCGATCTCCACGCGGCGGGCGGCCTGTCCTACAAGCTCCACATCCCGATGTCGTTCACGCACGGCCGTCTCGTGCGCCACAAGACCGGTCCTTCGGTGACGCCGGGCACGTTCCAGTTCGAGCCGGACCTGGCCGAGTCGTGGACGCAGCCGAACGACACCACGTACGTCTTCAAGCTGCGGCGCGGCGTGAGGTGGCACAACAAGCCCCCGGCGAACGGGCGCGAGTTCGTCGCCGACGACGTCGTGTACACGATCAAGCGCTTCCAGGAGACGAAGGGGCACGCCAACGCCCACATGCTGAGGGCCGTGGACAAGGTCGAGGCCGTCGACAAGTACACGGTGAAGTTCACGCTCAAGGAGCCCTCGGCGTGGTTCCTCGACACGCTGGCGAGCCCGATGGTCGTCGCCATGGTCAACAGGGAGACGTCGGAGAAGCTCGGCGATCTCAAGAAGCCGGAGTCGTTCATCGGCACCGGCCCCTGGATGCTCGACAGCTATCGCCCCAACCAGGGCATGACGCTCGTCCGCAATCCCGGCTACTTCATCCCCGGGCTGCCGCACATCGACAAGATCGAGATCTTCGTCGACGAGGACAACGCCTCGCGGACGGCCTCATTCCTCGCCGGGAAGTACGACCTCGGCTGGGAGTTCCCCGGTCAGATCAACCGCACGGACTGGGTGCAGATCAAGGACACGCTCAAGCAGAAGCGCCCGACGCTGAAGACCGCGGAGTTCCCGGCGAACGTCATGAGCCACATCTCGATGCGCACGGACCAGAAGCCGTTCAACGACGTGCGCGTGCGGCACGCCATCTCGCACGCCATCGATCGCCAGGGCATCATCGACGCGGTCGCCGAAGGCGTCGGCGTCTACAACGCCGCGGTGCCCGCCGCGCTCAAGGACTGGGCGGTGCCGGTGAACCAGCTCGGCGAGGGCGCGAAGTACTTCAAGCACGATCCGGCGGAGGCCAAGCGGCTCCTCGCCGCCGCCGGCTATCCGAACGGCTTCCAGGGCACCATCTGCTTCACCACCTACGGCTCGACCGTCCTCGTCGACTCGACGCAGATCATCCTGAAGAACCTGAAGGACGTCGGCATCGACGCGAAGCTCGAGACGAAGGAGTATGGCGCGTACATCACGAGCTGCTTCTACGGCAAGTTCGACTCGATGACGTACGGGCCGCAGACGCCGTTCCTCGAGCCCGACAGCTTCCTGTACGGGCAGTACTATCCCGATGAGCCCCGCAACCAGAGCCACATCAAGGATCCGGTGCTCGCCGACATGCTCGTGCGGCAGCGCCGCACGTTCGACCTGGCCAAGCGCAAGGAGCAGGTCGCCGAGATCCAGCGCTACCTCGCGAAGCAGCAGTACTACGTGACGACGAACTCCGGCGTCTACGTCGCGGTGTGGGACGGCGCGCTGCATAACTACGGCCCGAACATCGGCTACGACTACGGCGGCCGGCTCATGGCCGCGTGGCTGAATCGATAGCTCCATGCTGAGACGGTATCTGGCGAAGCGGCTGGTGGTGGCGATCCCGTCGCTGCTGATCGCTTCGCTGATCGTCTTCACGCTCCCGCGCCTGATCCCGGGCGACGTCGTCGCGATGATGCTCGAGGAGAAGGCGTACGCGAAGGACCTCGAGGAGCTGCGCGCGAAGCTCGGCCTCAACCGGCCGATCTACGTGCAGTACTTCGAGTGGCTCGGCCGCGCGGTGCAGGGCGATCTCGGCGAGTCGCTGTGGACGCGGCGGCCCGTGCTCGAGGAGATCGGGCAACGGCTGCCGATCACGCTCGAGCTCGCGGTGATGGCGCTGGTCGTGGCGATCGTCATCGCGGTCCCCGTCGGCGTGATCGCGGCCGCGCGGCAGGACACGGTGCAGGACTACACCTTCCGGAGCGCCGCCATCCTCGGGCTCTCGGTCCCGGGCTTCTGGCTGGCGACGCTCGTCATCGTGCTGCCGGCGATCTGGTGGGGGTGGCGTCCGCTGACGGGCTACGTCGAGATCGGCAAGGACTTCCGCGGGCACGTCATCCAGATGGCGCTGCCCGCGGTCATTCTCGGCATCGCGTTCGCGGCGGCGATGATGCGGCTCACGCGCGGCATGCTGCTCGAGGTGCTGCGGCAGGACTACGTACGCACCGCGTGGTCGAAAGGCCTGCGCGAGCGGGTCATCGTGCTGAAGCACGGGCTGCGCAACGCGATCATCCCCGTCATCACGTACATCGGCACGCAGCTTCCACAAGTCATCGGCGGCACCGTCGTGATCGAGACCATCTTCGGGCTGCCCGGGATGAGCCGTTTTCTGTTCGACGCGATCAACCAGCGCGACTACCCGGTGATCCAGGGCGTGAACCTGGTCGTCGTGTCCTTCATCGTGGCCATCAACCTGGCCGTGGACGCGCTCTACGCCGCCCTCGACCCGCGCATCCGCTACTGACTCGGAGGGGACTTCGAGTGGCAGGGAACGTAGTCATTCAGGCAGAACCCGCGGTCGGGAGCGGGCAGGCGGTCGCGCGGAAGCCGGAGCGCTCGCGCGGGGCGGCGATCTCACGCGCGCTGTGGCTGTTCGCCCGCCGCAAGCCGATCGGCGCGGCGAGCGGCGTCATCGTGGTCGCGATGCTCGTGATGACGCTGTTCGCGGAACGGATCGCGCCGTACGGCTACGACGAGGCGGTGCGCGGCGCGCGCATGAAGCCGCCGAGCGCCGCGCACTGGCTCGGCACCGACAACCTGAGCCGCGACATCTGGAGCCGGATCGTCTACGGCGCGCGCGTCTCGATCACGATCGGCTTCGCCACGATCCTGCTCGGCACGGCCGCCGCCGCCGCGCTCGGCGTGAGCAGCGGGTACTTCGGCGGAAAGTACGACCTGGTCGTGCAGCGCATCGTCGACGCGTGGATGTCGTTCCCGTACCTCGTGATCATCCTCTCCGTGATGGCGGTGCTGGGCCCCGGGCTGCTCAACGTCATCCTGTCGCTGTCGATCATCGTGGCGGCGAACGGCTCGCGCGTCATCCGCGGCGCCACGATCGCCGTCGCGCAGAACGCCTACGTGGAGGCCGCGCGCGCGATGGGCTGCGGGCACGGGCGCATCGTCGTGCGCCACATCCTGCCGAACGTGACCGCGACCATCATCATCCTCGCCACGATCGGCCTCGGCGCGATCATCCTCGCGGAGTCCGCGCTCTCGTTCCTCGGCTTCGGCGTGCCGCCACCGTACCCGTCGTGGGGCTCGATGCTCTCGGGCTCCGGCCGCACGTACATGTATCGCGCGCCGTGGATGGCGGTGTGGCCCGGCGTCGCGATCTCGCTCGCCGTCTTCGCGTTCAACATGCTCGGCGACGCGCTCCGCGACGTGCTCGATCCGCGTTTGCGCGGCGCGTGAACGATCACGCGCGAGGGCGTGAAATATCACGCCGGGGGCTTGACGCGCGCTTCGGAGGGGCGTAGACGGGTAGGTGATGGGCGGGAGATACTCTGTACCGTCACTCACCCATCGTGGCAGGGACTCCGATCCAGGGGGTGTGGATGGAGACGCCACCGGACTCCGAGACCGCGTCGCGCGGCGCTTGCTAGCGGCTCCGGGCGACGCCTAGAGGTCGAGGTCGTACCGAGTGCCCGGCGCACGCCGGGCCGCGCAGCGCTGGCTGCGCACCAGTCGTAGAGGGGTGATCGTGGGCGGCTTCCACGCCGCCCACCCCCCGAACCCGTGAGGAACCGCACACTTCGACCGCGGGTGCGCACGTGACTGACCTGTTTGTCGTCGCCGCCGGTCTCGATTCTCACGTCGTTGACGACGCGATTCCGCCGTCGGTGCGACGCGCGTCGCAGCGTGCCCCGGTGCCACGCAGCGACGGTGACGCGGTCGTCGTCGAGGTCGGACCGTGGATGCCGCGTGTGCCCGCGTGCCATCTGCTGCCGTCGCTCGCCCTGCTCGCGTCGCCGTCACCCAGCGTGCGATTCGAAGTGTCCGCGCGGCGCGGTACCACGTGGTCTTCATGGGTCGCGACGATGGCGCTCGGCGACGACACCGGCTTCGCGCCGATGCCGTCCGCGGCCGATGGGTTGCTCGTCGACGTCGACGAGATCTCCGCGACGCCGCCTGTCGACGCGCTGCGCCTGCGCATTCGTGTGCGCGGACCCGGCGCGGACGCGATGCGCACCGCGCCGTGGCTCGCGTCGGTGTCCGCGTGGGAAGGCTCACGTCCGGGCGCGACCTCGTCGACGTCGGCGGTGCGCCTCGCGGTTCCGTCACGCACGCAGATGACGGAGCGGGAAGACGTGCGTCTGCGGATCTGCTCGCCGACGAGCGTCGGCATGGCGCTGGCGTTTCACGGACGCGACGTGCCGACGATGGCCCTCGCGGACGAGATCTTTCATCGCGCGACGGATCGGTACGGCGTGTGGCCCGCCGCGGTCCGCGCGGCGGCGGCGCACGGCGTGCCAGGCTATCTCCTCCGCTTTCCCGACTGGGACACGGTCGCGTGGTGCCTCGGCCGCGGTCTCCCGATCGTCGCGTCGATCCGCTACGCCGCCGGCGAGCTGACGGACGCGCCGATGCCGGACACGACCGGCCACCTGGTCGTGATCACCGGGATGGAAGGCGACGCGGTGCTGGTGAACGATCCTGCCGCGCCGACCGTGTCGGAAGTGCCGCGCCGCTACCCTCGCGACGAGATGACGCGCGCGTGGCTCGAGCGCAGCGGCGTCGGCTACGTGTTCATGCCGCGCGTCTGATCGGGGTACAATCGGCCGGCATGCGACGACGCAACGCGCTCCTCGTCACGGCATTCGCTCTCGGACTCGCCGGCTGCGGCGCTCAGGACGCGCGCGAGTGGATGAAGGTCGATCGCTCGTACACGAAGGACGAGTTCCAGCGGGACTACCGCGAGTGCACGAAGAAGGGTGACCTCGACGAAGCCTGCATGCGGCAGAAGGGCTGGGTCGCGGTGAACCCCGCCAAGTCCGAGACCTCGAAGCAGGGCATGGACCCACTGCCGGGCCGCCAGCAGCAGCGCGGCGGTGGTCGGTACTAGCGCGCCGGTGTCAGCGCCGCCCGCGTGAACGTTCGCCGCCGCTTCACGCTGCTCCTCGCGCTCCTGCTCGGCGCGACGACGTTCGGCACGATCGGCTACGTCGTCATCGAGGGATGGTCCGTCTTCGACGCCCTCTACATGACCGTCATCACGCTGGCGTCCGTCGGCTACGGCGAGACCAACCCGCTCTCGATGCAAGGCCGCGCGTTCACGATCGTCCTCATCGTCGGAGGTCTCGGCGTCGTCGCGTACGGTCTCTCGACGATGACCGCGCTCTTCGTCGAGGGCGACCTCTCGAACATGTGGGAGAAGCGACGCATGGAGCGACACATCGGGGAGATCAGGGACCACATCGTCCTGTGCGGCGGTGGCGAGACCGGCCGGCACATCATCAAGGAATTGCTCGCGACCCGCACGCCGTTCGTGTGCGTCGAGCTCGACCCCGCGCACGGGGAGACGCTGCACCGGGTCTCGCCCAACGTCCTCTACGTGGCGGGCGACGCGACGGAGACCGAGGTGCTGCGGAAGGCGCGCATCGAGCACGCGCGCGGCCTGATCCTCACGATGCCGGCGGACAAGGACAACCTCTTCGCGCTCCTCACGGCGCGCGAGCTGAATCCGCGCCTGCGGATCGTCACCCGCGTGTCGACCGACGACGCGCGCACCCGTCTGCTGAAGTCCGGCGCCGACGCGGTCGTGTCGAGCAAGTCGATCGGCGCGCTCCGCCTCGCCTCCGAGATGCTGCGCCCGCACGTCGTCAGCGTGCTGGACGCGATGCTCCGCGAGCCGAGCGACGTGCGCGTGCAGGAGATTCCGGTCGGTCCCGGCGCCGCGGGCCAGTCCCTGAACGGTCTGAAGCTCCACGAGCGCGCGGGCGTCATCGTGTTCGCGCTGCGCGACGCCGCCACGCACCGTCACGTGTTCAATCCGGCGCCGGAGCGCCCACTCGTCGCGGGCGACGTGCTGATCGCCTGCGCGGACGCCGCACAGCTCGAGATGGCCCGGCGCATCGCCATGGAGGGCTAGATGAAGTTCGCGCTGTTCGTCGGACTCGGCAACACCACGTGGGACAACGTGCTCGGTCTCACGCGCCACGCGGAAGCGACTGGCTGGGACGCCGCGTGTCTCACCGATCACTTCATGTCGAACACGCCTGAGGCCCTGGGCGACAACCTCGAATGCCTGGGCGCGCTGTCCGCGCTGGCGGCGCTCGTCCCGCGTATCCGGCTCGGGAGCATCGTGCTCGGCAATACCTATCGCCATCCGGCGGTGCTCGCGAAGGCGCTCACCACGATCGACATCGTCTCCGGCGGCCGGCTCATCGCCGGCATCGGCGGCGCGTGGCAGCAGAACGAGCATCAGAAGTACGGGATCCCGTTCCACACGGTCGGCGAGCGGCTGCAGCGTCTCGACGAGGCGTGCCAGGTGCTGAAGATGATGTGGACGCAGGATCGCTCGACCTTCAAGGGGCGCTTCTACCAGCTCGACGACGCGCCCGCGAGCCCGAAGCCCGTGCAGAAGCCGCACCCCGAGCTGCTGATCGGCGGCGGCGGCGAGAAGGTGACGCTGAAGATCGCGGCGAAGCACGCGGACCACTGGAACACGTGGGGCGGCCCGCGCATCCTCGCCGCGAAGAACGCGATCCTGAACCAGCACTGCGCGACCGTCGGCCGCGATCCGCAGCAGATCCTCCGCTCGGCCGTGATGCCGCTCGTCATCAGCGACGACAAGGCCGACGTGGAGAAGGTGCGTCAGGCCGCGATGAAGCGCATGGGCTTCGACGAGGCGCGCGCGCAGGACACGATCCTCGGCGGCTCCGTCGCGCAGGTGCAGGACACGCTCGGCAAGCTCCGCGAGTCCGGCGTCGGCCAGCTGTTCCTGCCGTCGATGTTCTTCCCGAAGGACCCGCGCCCGCTGCTCGACAGGTTCATGGCGGACGTGGCCCCCGCGCTGCGCAGGTAGACCTCAGGGCTGGCCGGCGACAGCGCGCCTCAGCTGATCGAGGTGGTTGTCGTCGTGCCAGCACATCAGGCTCAGGAAGTCGTCGAACGTCATCCGCCCGCGCTGCGGGTGGGTTCCCCCGCGCTTCCACTGCTCGGGCGTCAGCTTTCTCAGGATCTGCAGCGTCTCCGCGCGCCAGCGCCCGAACGCCGCGACCGCCTCGCGCGCGTCGCAGCGGAGGTACTGACGGTCGATCGCCATCCGATCGGCGTCCGCCGGCAGGAGCTGCACGTCGTCCATCGCGAGGAACATCTGGAAGCGCGCGTGGAACGCCTCCTCGGCGTCACGCAGGTGGCAGACGACTTCCACGGCGGCCCAGCTCTTCTCGGCGGGACGCTTCGCGAGCGTCGCGGCAGGCTGACCGGAGATCGCCGCGGCGAGCTCGTCGGGCGTGCGGTCGAGACGGTTGCGGCGGTCCGAGAGTGATTGCTTCGCGTACTCCTCCATCGACGGCATCAGGATTCTCCTTTCATTCCCCTCGCAACGCCCGGCGGAGCTGAGCGACGTGGTCGTCATCGTGCCACGCCATGAGGCTCAGCAGGAAGTCGACCGTCATCCGGCCGCGACGCGCGTGGCGGCCGCTCCATTGCCATTGCCTGGGTGTGAGAGCGCGCAGCAGGGTCAGCGTCTCGTCGCGGCGCCGGCCGAACGCGTCCCACGCCGCGCCGGCATGCTGGCGCGCGTACTGGCGGTCTTCCGCCCAGCGCGCGGCCGCGCCCGCTTCGATCAGCACCGGATCGTCGTTGGCGAGGATGAGCGCCATCCAGCCGCTGAGATGCTCCTCCGCGTCCCGGAGATGGCAGACGACTTCTTTTGCCGACCACGCCTCCGTCGCAGGACGGCGCGAGAGCGCAGCGTCGCTCTGGCCTCGCATGAGACGCGCGAGGTCGTTCGGCGTCCGCTCGAGACGCGCGAGGCGTTCGTCGATCGGAACCCTCGCCCAGTCCTCCGCCGACGTCACCGCGGGCTTCGCGTCGGGCCGCGCCGCATCCGGGACGAGCTGATAGAAGAGGCTCGACTCGCGCTTGTAGAAGCCTTCCGTGTGGAACGAGTCGGGCAGGCGCAGCAGCGCGTAATCGACGTGGTGGCCGACTTCGTGGAGCAGCGTGCGCATGTAGGTCCGAAAGGCGACCACGCGCTTCTGCTTCGCCGTGCGCATCCAGAGCTGGATCGTGGGCGGCTTGCCGCGCTCGACGGTGTAGAGCCCGTGCAGCTCGCCCCACTTCGCGTGGGGACGCGCGGCGAGCACCTCGACCTTCACCGGCGGAATCGCGAGCGCATCGGTGAGCCCGCGAATGAGGCGCTCGGTCGCGCGCTGCGTGTCGTCGCGCTTCTCGGTGCGGAGCGCGACGTCGAGCGAGCCGACGAGCGGATGGAGCTCGGCCGGTCTCGGCAGGCGGACTTCCGTGATGCCGTCGCTCCGGCGGTAGATCTCCTTCTGCGCCTTCGTGAGCCGGTCGTAGTACGCGAACGGCACGCCGCTACCGCCAGACGTCCGGAGCGGCGCTCAGCGCCCCGTCCAGCGCGGCTTGCGCTTCTCCAGGAATGCCTTCGCGCCCTCGACGCGGTCTTCGGTCGTGCGCAGCAGCGTCGAGAGATCGCCCTCGAGGCGCAGGCCGTCCTCGAGCGACATCCCGAGGCCCTTCACGACGGACTCCTTCGCGTAGCGCAGCGCGATCGGCGCTTTCTCGGCGATCGTGCGCGCGAGCTCCGTCGCCGCGTTCAACGCCTCGCCCGGCGGCACCACGCGCTCGACGAGGCCGATGCGCAGGGCCTCGGCGGCCGGAATGCGCGCGCCGGTGAGGATCATCTCGAGCGCCTTGCCCTTGCCGATGAGCCGCGGCAGGCGCTGCGTGCCGCCGCCGCCGGGAATGATCGCGAGGTTGATCTCGGTGAGGCCGAGCGTCGCGTTCTCGGCGGCGATCCGGATGTCGCACGCGAGCGCGAGCTCGAGCCCCCCGCCGAGCGCGAAGCCGTTGATCGCCGCGATGATCGGCTGCGAGCAGCGATCCATCATCGCGCGGTACTCGATCCGCTTGCGCTTCTCGCGCAGCTCGGTCGGGGACGACGGCGCCACGAACTCGCGGATGTCGGCGCCGGCGCTGAACGCGCGGTCGCCGGCGCCGGTGACGACGATGGCCTTCACCTCGTCGTCGGTGGTCAGCGCGGAGAAGACGTCGTACATCTCCCGGCGCAGCGTGTCGTTCTGCGCGTTGTGGACGTCGGGCCGGTTGAGCGTGATCGTGGCGACCTGCTGGTCGACGGCGTACAGGATGGTCTCGTAAGTCTTCATGCTTTCCTCAACACTCCGCGCGCGCGGAGGCCGGCGATGGCCGCGTCGTCGTACCCGAGCTCGCTCAGGATCGTCTCGGTGTGCTCCCCCAGGGTCGGCGGCCGCCCTGGATCGCGCACCGGCGTGTCCGACAGCACGATCGGCTGACCGACCATGCGGAGCTTGCCACGCTCGGGGTGATCGTATTCGCGCACGAGATCGTGGTGGCGCACCGCCGGATCGCTCGCCATGAAGTCGGTGAGCGTCTGCACGGGCGCCGCGGGCACGTCGTGCTCGGCGAGCAGCTTCAGCCAGTGATCGCGCGTCCCGGTGCGGAAGTGCGCCTCGAGCAGCGGCATCAGGTCGGCGGCGTTGTCGTTGCGCAGGAGCCAGGAGGCGAAGCGCGGATCGTGCGCGAGATCGTCGAGGCCGAGCGCCTTGCAGAGCCGCACCCAGATCACCTGGTTGCCGCAGGCGAGGAAGAACCACTCGTCGTCCCCGGCCTGGTAGAGGCGATAGGCCGGGCTCGGGCGAAACCCCGTCGGCTTGCCGGCGTACTCGACCGTGTTGCCCGACTGGAGCGACAGCGAGCCGTGGAGCAGCGACGTCTCGACGCGCTGCCCGCGCCCCGTCCGCTCGCGGACGAAGAGTCCGGTCAGCATCGCCTGGGCGGCAAGCGACGCGGTGTAGTAGTCCGTCACCGCGATGCGGAGATATTGCGGCGGCCCGCCGAATCCCTGCAGCGCCATCATCCCGGACATCGCCTGCAGCAGCGGATCGAAGCCCGGCCGGTCGGCGTACGGTCCGGTGGATCCAAACGCCGTCACCGAGCAGTACACGAGGCGCGGGTTCAGCGTCGAGAGCCTGTCGTAGCCGAGACCGAGCCGGTCGGCGACGCCGGCGCGCATGTTCTCGAGGAAGACGTCGCCCTCGCGTACGAGCTTCTCGACGATCGCGATGCCGTCGGGAGACTTCAGGTTGAGCGCGATCGATCGCTTGCCACGGTTCCACGCGTAGAAGCCGGGCAGCTCGCGAAACGCTTCGCCCTCGAGCGGCTCGACCTTGACGACGGAGGCGCCGAGGTCGGCGAGCATCATCCCGGCGTACGCCCCGGCGATGTAGCCGGAGCAGTCGACCACGCGGATACCGTCCAAAGGCGTCATGACGATGGCACCCGAGCGGGCGGGCGAAGCCCGGGCGCCCGCGAGCTCAATCGACTCACGCAGTGACCCGGCGAGTGATCAGCTCCCGGTGGTAGTCCGCGTCGCCGTACTGGACCTCGAGCGCCTTCGCGCGCTTGAAGTAGAGGTGCAGGTCGTACTCCCACGTGAACCCGATTCCGCCGTGCACCTGGATCGCTTCGCCGCACACCTTGCGCGCGGCGTCGCCGACGTACGCCTTGGCGACCGAGGCCGCGAGATCCGCGTCGTCCGCGTTCGCGTCGAGCGCCCACGCCGCGTAATAGACGGCGGCGTGCGAGTTCTCGACCTCCAGCAGCATGTCGGCGCACTTGTGGCGGATCGCCTGGAACGAGCCGATCGGCTGGCCGAACTGCTCGCGCACCTTCGCGTACTCCACGGCCATGTCGAGGCAGCGGCGCGCGGCGCCGAGCATCTCGGCCGCGGCGCCGACGGCGCCCATGCGGAGGATCGTCTCCAGCACGCCTTGCCCCTTGCCGAGACCGCCGAGCACCGCGTCGAGGCCGACGGGCACGCCATCGAGCGCCAGGTTCACCCAGCGCGTCGCGAGGTCCATGCCCGTCACGGGCGTCTGCTTGATGCCGGCCGCCGCGGGATCGACGAGGAACAGCGTGGTGCCCTCGGCGCCGCGCGCGGGGACGAGGATCACGTCGGCGACGTGCGCCCACGCGACGAACGGCTTGGTGCCGTAGAGCTTCCAGCCCGTGCCGGATTTCTCGGCGCGCGTGGCGATCGACTCCGCCGACCAGGAGAGCTCGCCGTCGAGCAGCGCGACCGCGGCGCGCGCGCCGCCCGCGCTGACCGCGGGGAGCCAGCGGTTCTTCTGCGCGTCGTTGCCCACGCGGTTGACGGCCGTCGCGACCAGCATGGTCGGAAGATACGGCCCGGGATAGCTCGCGCGGCCGAGCTCTTCCAGCAGCAGCGCGGTCTCGACCATGCCGAGATCGCTGCCGCCGTACGCTTCGGGCAGCGCCAGGCCGAGCCAGCCGAGCTGCGCCATCTCCTTCCACATCGCCTCGCTCTCGCCACGCGGGTCGTCCCACAAGAGGCGCACGGCGGCCGGCTTGCAGTGCTCGTCGAGGAACGCGCGCGCGGAGCTCTTCAGGAGCTGCTGATCGGACGTGAACGCGAAGTCCATGACCCCTATCCTTTCATCCGGTCGGCGCGGACTTCCTTCGGCAGACCGAGCACGCGCTCGCCGATGACGTTCTTCTGGATCTCCGACGACCCCGAGTAGATGGTGCCCGCGCGCGCCCACAGGAACGCGGTCGCGAACGTGCCGGGCTCGCCGGACGACGTCGACACTTCTTCCGTCACGTCGTCGGGGGAGCCGGGCATGAGCTGGCCCCACGGCCCGAGAATCTCGAGGCCGGTCTCGTAGAAGCGCTTCTCGAACTCGGTGTAGGAGAGCTTGGTGATCGAGGACGCCGCGCTGATCGGCTCGCCCTTCGACAGCGCGGAGAGCACGCGCAGCGCGGCGTAGCGCTGCACCTCGAGCTCCGCGTAGAGCTTGCCGAGCTTCGCGCGCACGACCGGATCGTCGATGAGCGCGCGCCCGTCGCGCTTGAGATCTTTCACCGACTTCACGAGGTGGTGGAAGCCCATCAGGTAACGCGTGACGCGCCCGAGCGAGTTCGCGCCGCGCTCGTAGCCGAGCGTGGTCTGCGCGATGCCCCAGCCGCCGTTCAGCGTGCCGATCAGGTCGGACTTCTCGGCGCGGGCGTTGGTCATGAACACTTCGGAGAAGAGCGAGCTGCCGGTGATCTGCTTGAGTGGCCGGACTTCGACGCCCGGCTGCCGCATGTTGAAGAGGAAGCACGAGATGCCCTTGTGCTTGGCGACCTTCGGATCCGTGCGGGCGAGCAGGATGCCCCAGTCGGCGATCGGCCCGCTGGAGGTCCAGATCTTCTGGCCGTTCACCACGAAGTGATCGCCCGCGTCCTCCGCGCGCGTCTTGAGCCCGGCGAGGTCGGAGCCCGCGTTCGGCTCCGAGTAGAGCTGACACCAGATCTCCTCGGCCGTGAGCATCTTCTGGAGGTAGCGCTGCTTCTGCGGCTCGGTGCCGTGGACGATGATCGTCGGCCCGATGAATCCGATGCCGAGGCCGTTGATGGCCGGCGGCGCCTCGGCGCGCGCCATCTCGTCCTGCACGATCGCCTGCTGCATCGGCGTCGCGGCGCGCCCGCCGTACTCCTTCGGCCACAGCATGCCGACGTAGCCCGCGTCGTACATCGTCCTGTGCCACGCCTTGCGCTCGGCGAGCGTCTTCGGCTCGACCTTCGGCGTGTTGGCCTGGAACCACTGACGGACGCTCTGGCGAAACGCGAGATCTTCTGGCGCGTAGTTCAGATCCACGATGGACCTCCGGCGCTACGAGGGTTCGGGGAGACGATAAATTGCGGAGTGCAGGACGTGCGCGACGGGCTTGCCGTTCGCGAGGATGGCGATGTCGAGCTCGACGAAGTCGCGCCCCTTCTTCTCCCACAGCGAGCGCACGCGCGCGCGCGCCGCGAGCGCGTCGCCGATGCGCGCGCCGCCGAGGTGGCGCACCACGCTGCCGATGTGGATCCACGGACCGATGAGCACGTTGGTGCGCAGCACGCGGTTGCCCATGTGCGTGAAGAACGCCGGATGTGCCCAGCCGTCGGCGCGATAGAGCGGGAGCGCGTCGGACACCGACGCGACGTAGTCCTCGGCCTGCGCGGCGTCGTAGCGCGTGACGAACGTGCCGAGCACCTGGTGCGCGTCGAACCACTCGCGCGTGCCCGGCGCGCGCTCGGCCGGCAGCGGCGCCTCCGCGTAGAGCGCGGCGTTGAGCGGCGTCGGCGAGCCGGCGGGCACCATCGCGCTGAGGACGGCGCACTCGCCGCTGCTCGCGGTGGTCGCGCGGACGGTCGCGCTCAGTCCGCCCTGGGGATCGCGCGAGGTGATCTCGCCGGTGACGTGCACTTCTTCCCCGTCGAGGACCGGCTTCACGAACCGCACGGCCGCGGTGCCGCGCTGGAGCCACGCGCGTCCGAGCGCGGCGGCGAGCGGCTGCGTCAGGTACGCGTAGACGGTGACGCCCGGGACGAGGCCACCGGCGAAGCCGTAGCGGCGCGCGGTGGCGTCGTCGTGGATCTTGTTCTCGCTGTCCGTCGAGGTGTTGACGGCCTTGACGCGATAGTCCGGCAGCGCTTCTGGCATGGCGCGGAGTGTACCTCAGCCGTGGCCGCCGGATAATATAGACCCATGAGCCGCGGATTGATCGCCGGACTGGTCGTGCTGGTGGTGGTCGTGGGCCTGGTGGTCTGGGCCGTCGGAATCAACAACCAGCTCGTGACGCTGGATCAGCAGGTGAATTCCTCGTGGGCGCAGGTCCAGAACCAGTATCAGCGGCGCGCGGACCTGATTCCGAACCTCGTGGAGACGGTGAAGGGCTTCGCCGCGCAGGAACGCGGCGTGCTCGAGAGCGTGACGCAGGCGCGGTCACGCGCGAGCGGCATCCAGCTCACGCCCGAAGCGCTGAACGACCCGCGCGCGATGGAGCGCTTCCAGGCCGCGCAGCGTGAGCTGGGAGGCGCGCTCAGCCGGCTGCTCGTCACCGTCGAGCGCTATCCCGAGCTGAAGTCGAACCAGAACTTCCTCGATCTCCAGAAGCAGCTCGAGGGCACCGAGAACCGCATCGCCGTCGAGCGCAAGCGCTTCAACGACGCCGTCGCCGCGTACAACACGCGGCTCCGGCTGTTCCCCGGCAGCATCGTCGCGCGTGTCGCGGGCTTCGCGCCGAAGACGTTCTTCGAGGCGGCCCCGGACGCGGCGACGCCTCCGCGCGTGAAGTTTTAGCCTGATCGCCGGGGTCCTCCTCCTCGTCCTCGGCCTCGTCGTTCCGCCGGTGCCGGCGGTGCGCGTGAGCGACTACGCCGGCGCGCTGACGCCCGAGGGCCGCGCGCGCATCGAGCGCGTGCTCGAGGAGGGTGAGCGCACGACGGGTGCGCAGATCGTCGTCGCGGTCTTCCGGTCGCTCGAAGGCGAGAGCCTCGAAGACTTTTCCATCCGCCTCGCGGAGCGGTGGCGCGTCGGGCGCAAGCAGCTCGACGACGGCGCGATCGTTCTGGTGTTCCTCGAGGACCGGAAAGCTCGGGTCGAGGTCGGCTACGGGCTCGAGGGCGCGATTCCGGACATCGAGGCCTCACGGATCATCCGCGAGACGATCGCGCCGCGCTTCCGTGAAGGACGCTACGACGCCGGGCTGGAAGCGGCCGCGCGCACGCTGTACGCGCGTGTCGAGACGAAGGCGCCCGCGGAGCGCCGGGGCACGCGGGCGCGCGGCGGCAACTTCCCGGTTGTCGGGGTCGTCGGCTTCTTCGTGATCCTCGCGATCATCGCGGTGATGCTGTATCGCGAGGCCGCGACCACGCGCAGGCTGGCGCGCGGCTACACCGCGGGCCGGCGGGGCTGGGCCGCGCCGCCGATCATCTTCTTTCCCTGGTTCGGTGGCGGCTCGCGCGGCGGCGGCGGTGGTGGCGACGGCGGGTTCGGCGGATTCAGCAGCGGGGGTGGAGGCTTCGGCGGCGGCGGCGCGAGCGGGGACTGGTGATGGCGCATCCCGCGTGGGTCAGCACGATCTTCAGCGACGCCGATCTCGACGCGATCACCGCCGCTGTCGGACGCGCGGAAGCGACGACGACCGCCGAGATCCGCGTGCACCTGGAGCGCACCGTGCCGCGCGGCGGAGACGCGCTGGCCCGGGCACAACACGTGTTCCAGAAGCTGGGAATGCAGCGCACGCGGCACCGCAACGGCGTCCTGATCTATCTCGCGCTCGAGCACCGGAAGCTCGCGATCGTCGGCGACTCGGGCATCCACGTGCGCGTCGGCGACGCGTACTGGGCGCGAGTGCGCGATCTGATGGTGGGCCACCTCCGGACCGAGGCCGCGCGCGACGCGGTCGTGCACGCCGTGGAGGACCTGGGGCGGGTGCTGGCCGAGCATTTTCCGCCTTCTCCGGGTGACGACCCCAACGAGCTCTCGAATGAGGTGAGCACCGGCTGAGGCACCGGGTGTACGCTGAAAACGTGGGGGCAGGAGGACGGTGACCATGAAGGTGACACTCGTGCTCGGAGTCACGTTGCTCGGTGCGGTGCTTCCCGTCGTCGCGGCGGCGCAGTCGCAGTCGCCGGCCAAGGACGGCGACCTCGAGCTGCAGCGCAAGCAGAAGCGCTCCGTCGTGCTCCCGAAGCAGACTCCCGAGCAGGTGCGCGCCGACGCCGACCGCGCCGTGAGCGACTACGCCACGTCGCGCCCGACGGGCCGTGTCGTGAAGGAGACGTCGCCCCTCAAGCCGCCCGCGCGCCCGGATCTCGACTACGACGTGAGAAGCGGGATCCAGTCGCAGCGCATCGGCGACGCGCTCAAGAAGTAACTCGGAGGGGGGCGTTCGCCCCCCTTCCGACGCTCCTCACCGGCTGACGCCGGTTCGTCGCTGCCTCCCCCAGGATTGCGCCGGCAGAGCCGGCGCTCGACCACCGGTTCGAATCCCGCTACGGTCACAAAGCGACGGGATCACCTGCCTGAGCCGGTCGGCGATCCCTCTAAGACCCGCCGATAGCGCGTGGGAGAGCGCGCCGCGCGCTACAGGCACGAGCTGCTGACGCAGCGCCTCACAACGTCAAGAGGCGGTGCGTCGTCAAGAACGTCGTCCACGCCTTCACGCACTCATCCGCGACGGATCGAGCGGGCCGGTGACCGTGATCCCCGGCGATGACGAGCACGAACCCGAGGACCGACGTCCCGAGACTGAAGTTCATGCCGAGTCGATCGCCGCCTGCGCTGAGGCGCACAGAATCGTCCACTCGTACAGAGCGGTCACGAACCAGGTGCTTAACGCCATTGGCAATGTCGGCGGCGAGCGCAAGAGCCGGCGTCGCGGAAACGAACGCCTCCACGGCGGCGCGAACACCGGCGTCGATCGACGTGTCGTTCTTAATCCAGTCCTTGAGGTGGAAGCAGAAGATGAAGAAAGCGTAGGCCCGATCCCCGGCAGCGTCTTCGCCGATCGCGGAGTCGAACGCGTCGCCGTGCATGCGTAACACACGCTCGTACATCTCGCGCCATCGCGGCCCCATCTCAATCACGGCCGAATGGACCTCATTCTATCCCGGGTGCAGGCTGAGAGCTTCGACCACCTACGGGTTATGCCGCTGTACGCCACCCACCGGGCGAGTAGAACTCATGAGGGCGCCGAGCGAAGCTTAGGGAAGCGGCGATCGCCGCGCGTAAGGTGCTGATCTGGCTCGGCTCAACGAATTAACCGAGTAAATACGCCTCGGCGGCGGTCACGCCCGCGCCGAGGCGGATCGGCACGCCGACGTCCTTCAGCATCATCTCCACACCCGCGAGCGCTCCCAGCAGCTCCAATTCGTTCAGGCTGCCCAGATGGCCGATGCGGAATACCTTGCCCTTCACCGCGCCGAGGCCCACGCCGACCGAGAAATTCAGCCTGTCGTAGGCGTGACGGACGAACGCGTCGGAGTCGAAGCCCGCCGGCATCACGACCGCCGTGAGCGTGTTCGAGTACTCCGCGGGCTCGCGGCAGAGGATCTGGAGATCGAGCGCGCGCACGGCGCGGCGGCACGCCTCGGCGAGGCGCGCGTGGCGCGCGAAGACGTTGTCGAGCCCTTCTTCCTCGAGCATCGCGAGCGCCTCGCGGAGCCCGAACAAGAGCAGCGTCGCCGGCGTGTACGGAAACTCGCCGCGCTTGTTCCGCTCGAGCACCGGCTGCCAGTCCCAGAACGATCGGGGACACTTCGCCTTCTCGCTCGCGGCGAGCGCCTTGTCGCTGATCGCGAGAATCGCCATGCCCGGCGGGAGCATGAGGCCTTTCTGCGGGCCGGTCAGCGTCACGTCCACGCCCCACTCGTCGTGGCGGAAGTCGATCGACGCGAGTGACGACACGGTGTCGACCAGCAGCAGCGCGGGGTGGCGCGCGCGGTCGAGCGCCTGGCGGACGCCGAGCACGTTCGACGTGACGCCCGTCGACGTCTCGTTGTGGACGACGAGCACCGCGCGCAGCTCGTGCGCGGAATCCGCCGCGAGTCGCGCCTCCAGCTCCGCGACCGGCACGCCGCCGCCGTACGGCACCTCGATGCGATCGACCTCGATGCCGTAGGCGGCCGCCACCTTCGCGAAGCCGGTGGAGAAGTGGCCGTTCACGATCGCCAGCACGCGGTCGCCCGGCGACAGCGTGTTGACGATCGCGGCTTCCCACGCGCCGGTGCCCGAGCCCGGATAGAGGACGATGTGACCGCGCTCCGCGCGGAACACGCGCGCCAGGCCGGTGAGACACTCGCGCACGAGCGCGCCGAACTTCGGCCCGCGATGGTCGATGATCGGCTGCGACATCGCGCGCGTGATGCGCTCCGGCACCAGCGTGGGGCCGGGGATGGAGAGGAAGGGGCGCCCGGACATTGCGCGCCGCAGTGTACCCTATCGCCATGACACGCGACGACATCCCGACACCGGCGCTGTTGCTCGACGCGGACCGCTTCGAGCGCAACATCGCGCGCATGCGCGAGCACGTGAAAGTCTCCGGCAAGCAGTACCGGCCGCACGCGAAGACCCATCGCTGCCCGGAGATCGCGCGCCACCAGGTCGAGGCCGGCGCGCTGGGCGTCGCGTGCGCGAAGCTCGGCGAGGCCGAGGTCATGGCGGGCTCCGGCGTGCGTGGATTGCTGATCACGACCGAGATCGTGACGGCAGCGGCGATGTTCCGGCTCGTGCGATTGCTCGAGAGCGCGCCCGACACGATGGTCGTCGTCGACAACCCGGCGAACGTCGACGCGCTCGCGCGCGCGATGGGCGCGCGCGGCCTGACGCTGAACGTGATGGTGGACATCGACGTCGGCGGGCGGCGCACGGGCGCACAGCCGGGCGAGCCCGCGCTCGCGCTGGGACAGGCGATCACCAAGCACAAGTCGCTCCGGCTGCGCGGGCTGCAGGGCTACGCGGGACACTGCGCGCACGTGATGGGCTGGGCCGCGCGGCGCGAGGCCTCGCTCAAGGCGATGGCGCCGCTCATGGAGACGCGCCGCCTGTTCGAGCGCTCCGGCCTTCCGGTCGAGATCGTCGCCGGCGGCTCGACGGGCACGCACGACATCGACGTCGAGCTCGACGGACTGACCGAGCTGCAGAGCGGCTCGTACTGCGTGATGGATCTCGACTACCGGCGCATCGGCGGCAAGACGGGCGACATGCTGACCGCGTTCGAGATGGCGCTGACGGTCTCCGCCACCGTCGTCAGCGTGCCGACCGCGGATCGCGCGATGGTCGACGCGGGCCTCAAGGCGTTCTCGACCGACAAGCCGTTCCCGCCGGAGCCCGTCGAGCGTCCGGGGATCACGTACGAGTTCGCGGGCGACGAGCACGGCCGGCTCACGGTCACCGATCCGTCGCGCGCGCCGAAGCTGGGCGAGCGCATCGAGTTCTTCCCGCCGCACTGCGATCCCACGTTCAACCTCTACGACCGCGTCTATCTCGTGCGCGGGCAGAGCGTCGAAAGCGTCTGGGAGATCTCCGCCCGCGGCCGGAGCGACTAGCGGGCTGCGGAAAAGCGCGCAGGCGGCCCGGCGGCGCCGTGAGGTCGCGGCTCAAACTCGGACTGCGAGGCCGCGTAGCGGCCTCGTGTCCTCCATTCGCCGCTTGACCCCACGGCGCCGCCGGGCCGCCTGCGCGCTTTTCCGCAGCCAGACTAGGCGGGCTTGTAGGCGATCAGGTACTTGTGCTGGCCGTCGATGACGGTCTCGCCGCGCTGATTCGTCAGCGTCACGCGGAGCGTGAGAAGGCCTGCGGACCGCTTGCGCTGGAGGTCGACGACCTCGTGGCGCGGCTTGATCGTGTCGCCGACGAACGCGGGGGCGAGAAAGCGCGTGGTCTGCTCCACGAACGCGACGATCGAGTGCTCGATGACCGGCGCGAGCGTCGAGGCGCCCACGGCGGTCATCGACGTGAGTAGCAGCCCGTGCGCGAGCCGCTTGCCGAAGCGCGTGCCCTTCGCGTACTCGTCGTCGTAGTGGATCGGGTGCGCATCGCCGGTCATGCCGGCGAAGAACATGAAGTGCGCGTCGTTGAGCGTCTTGGACGGGCTCTCGAACGCGTCGCCGACCTTGAAGTCCTCGAACCAGCGCTGCTCGCTCACCAGCCGCTCCAGAAGAGATCGAGCACGGCGGCGGGCTCGCGCGCCTCGAAGAGGCGCTGGCGCAGCTGTGCCATGCCCGGACGCTCGACCGCGTACCACGCGAGGTGCTTCTTGAGCTGAGCCAGCGCGAGGCGCGGCGGCAGGTGCGCCTCGATGAGCGCGCAGTGCCGGCGGATGATGCGCGCGCGCTCCGCGCGATCGACCTCGACGCCGCGGAAGATCCACGGCCGTCCGAGCGCGCCGCGTCCGACCATCACCGCGGCGCAGCCGGTGTGCGCGGTCATCGCCTCGGCCTCCGCCAGGGACTTCACGTCTCCGTTCCCGATCACGGGAATGGAGACCGCGTCGGCGACGCTCGCGATCACGTCCCATGGGGCGCGGCCCGTGTACTGCTGCGCGCGTGTGCGCGGATGCACGGTGACCGCGTCGACGCCCTCGGCTTCCGCGAGCCGCGCGATCTCGGGCGCGTTGATCGTGCGATCGTCCCATCCGCCGCGGATCTTGATCGTGAACGCGCCGCGGACGGCCTTGCGCATCGTGCGGAAGACGACGGCGGCGCCGACCGGATCGCGCATGAGCGCCGCGCCCTGACCCTTGCTCACGATCTTCTGGACCGGGCAGCCCATGTTGAGGTCGATGCCGTCGGCGCCCGTGTCCTCGAGCCGGCGCGCGGCTTCCGCGAGCACGTCGGGATCGCTGCCGAGGAGCTGCAGCGAGATCGGCCGCTCCTCCGGCAGGAAGCGCGCGAGGTCCATCGTCTTCTCGTTGTTCCTGACGACGGCGTTGGCGTCCAGCTCTTCGCTCGTGAGCCGTCCCGCGCCGCACTCGCGCGCCACGAGGCGAAACGGCGCGTTGGTGACGGCCGCCATGGGCGCGAGCCGCAGATCGAGCGTCATACGTCCATCATCGCATGCGGGCGACGCACTTCAGTCGACGAAGGCGACGGCGCGCACAGGAGAGCCGTCGGCGCCGTCGATCTTCAGCGGGAGCGCGAGGAAGCGGCAGCGCGCGGCGCCGATCTGGTCGAGGTTCGTCACGTACTCGATGACCGTGATGCCGGCCGGGAAGAAGCGCGCGTGCGTGGTGTACTCGTCACGCGCGGGCTTGCGACGGCGCGGAGTCGTGACGGTGTCGCGGATGCACTCGTCCGGCGGGTAGTCGTAGCCGACGGCTTTCACACCCTTCGCGATCAGCCAGTCGCAACCGGAGGCGCCCGTGTAGGGCCCGCGGCTCCAGAACTCCTCGCGATCGACGCTCGTCTTGCGCGGCCAGTCGGTGCGCAAGAGCACGATGTCGCCGGCGCGCACGTGGCCCGCGTGCTTCTCCAGCTCGGCCGCGCTCACTTCGCCGTTCTCGCCGAGATGACTGAGATCGACCACGGCCGCGTCGCCGATCCACTGGTCGATCGGCATCGTCGCGATGTCGCGACCGTCGGGAAGGAAGTGCAGCGGCGCGTCGACGTGCGTGTACGCGTGGCAGGAGATCGTCATCACGGTCGACTGCAGCGGATCGCCCGCGGCGTGCGTCGCCGGGCGCTCGGAGAGCGCCTTCCAGCGGAAGTGCGGCTTGATCGCGAAGCTGAGGTCGATGATCTTCATGCCTTCCTCGCTGCGAGCACGGCCACCGGATAGCCGTAGCGGATCTTCTCGCCGTCCAGACGCGCGCCGATGCCGAGGTCGTCGTTCGCGAGCGACGCGCGGAAGATGCGGCGCAGCGTCTCGTCGTCGCCCGGGTTCGGGAACGAGCGCGAGATCAGGCCTTCGAGCTCGCCCTCGAGCCGGTAGCCGGTCACGCGCGGCGTCGGCAGTCCGACGCCGGTGAAGAGCGACTTCAGCTCGTCCTCCGGCATCGCGCGCGTGTGCGACGGATCGCGCACGACTTCCATGCGATTGAACGCGTCGGCCTTGTCCGGCGCCGGCGCGCTGTCGATGACCAGGACGGTCCCGCCGGGCGCGCACACGCGCGCCATTTCCGCGATCACGGCTTTCGGATCGAGGAAGTGGTGGAACGCGAAGCGCGAGGTGACGAGCGTGAAGCTGGCGCCGGGATAGGGCAGCGGCAGCACGTCGCCCTGCCGCCACGTGACGTTCGTGAGCCCGCGCTCCTGCTGGAGCTGCCGCGCGCGCTCGAGCATCGCCGGCGTGATGTCGATGCCGGTCACGTGCTTCGTCACGCGCGCGAACGCGCACGCGAGAATGCCGGGCCCGCACGCGACGTCGAGCACGGCGTCGTTCGGGCCGACACCGGAGAAGTCGATGACGAGCTTGAGCGCGGCCGCGTCCTGGATGCCGGGCGCCGTCGCGAACGGCACGGCTTGCCGCGTGAACTGATCGAGAATCGCGTCACGGTGCGTGGTCATGGCTCACTCCACCTGTATCTAACTATGGACATTGGCGGCATTATCGCCGAGGGCTAGACTTCGAGTCACGATGCTGTCTTTCGATATTCCGACCGCGATCACGGTCACCGGCTTCGTGGTGATGATCGTGCTCGCCGCGGTGACCCTCTACTTCTCGTATGTCTGGCACCGCGCGCTGCGGCACGTGACCACCCAGGGGCTGCTCGAGCTTCAGCGCGGGACCAGAGAGTTACGGCGAGAAGTCGACGAGAACCTGCAGCGGCTCGACAAGAAACACGACGAGATGCGGAAGCTCCAGATCACCATCGGAGGCCTGGTGTACCGGGAAGACGAGAAGACCCGCGCGCTCATCACCGCGAGGTTCGACGAGGTGCTTCGCCGGCTCCCTTCGTCCTAGCCGTCACACCGTCCGCTTGTACGTGCGGCCGCCCTTCATGATGAGCTTCAGGTTGTCCTGGTTCTGGAACACGCGCACGTTCTTCAGCGGGTTGCCGTTGACGACGATCAGGTCCGCGTACTTGCCCGGCTCCACGCTGCCGATCTTGTCCGACATGCGGAACAACGCCGCGTTCACCTTCGTCGCCGAGAGCAGGACCTCCATCGGCTTCATGACTTCGGCCTTCAGCTCGAGCTCCACCGTACGCTGCGCCGCCATGTCGCCGAGCAGGTCCGAGCCCGAGCCGATCTGGCAGCCGGCCTTGTAGGCGTACTCGAGGCCGCGCAGGCTCTGCTCGCGCGCGAGGTTGATCTTCTGGATCTGGTAGTCGCCGATCCCGTACTTCTTGCCCTCGCGGTAGATCGCCTCGTACGTCACCATCGTCGGCACCAGGAACGCGTCCGCGTCCTTGATCGCCTTCGCGGCGGCTTCGCGGATCAGGTTGCCGTGCTCGATCGAGCGCACGCCGGCCGCGATCGCGTTGCGCACCGCGGTGTCGGAGTAGGCGTGCGCGAGCACGTACGTGCCGACGGCCTGCGCTTCCTCCACCGCCGCGCGCATCTCCGGGACCGTGTACTGCGTGGTGTCGAGCTCGTCGGACGGCGACATCGCGCCGCCGGAGGCCATGATCTTGAGCTGGTTCGACGCGCGGCGGAGGTTCTCACGCGCGGCGCGGCGAACTTCGTCGACTCCGTCGGCGATGACGCCGACCATCCCGACGCAGCACTGGATCGGATCGATCCACTCCGCGTGCTTGCGCTTGTCGGCGTGCCCACCGGTCTGCGAGATCGCGCGCCCGGACACGAGGAGACGCGGCCCGACGAAGTGGCCCTCGTCGAGCAGCATGCGAAAGCCGTAGTCCGCGCCACCGGCGTCGCGCGCGGTCGTGAAGCCCTGCATCAGGCACTCTTCCGCGCGCTTCATGGCGCGCGCCGCGATGTACGACGGCGGATAGTACCGGTGCTGGTCGGTGATGTTCTCGGTCACCGCGCAGATGTGCACGTGCGCGTCGGTGAGCCCCGGCATCAGCGTGGCGCCCTTGAGATCGAGCGTGGTGACGGGCCCGGGCAGCGCGCCGACGTTGCCCTTCGGCAGCACGTCCTTGATCCGCTCGTCCTCGACGACGACGGCCGCGCCTTCGATCGGATCCGCGCCGGTGCAATCGATCAGGAACGCGTTCGTGAAAACGGTGAGGCTCATCGCGCGACCACCTTCGCGTCGTACATCCACACCTTCTCGTCGGCGCGCGGCGTCCACTCGACGTGGCTCGCCACGCCGTAGAGGTCGTGCTGCTGCCAGAGGAAGACCCACGGCGCCTCGTCGCGGACGAGCTTCTGGAGCTCCGCGTAGGCGTCGGCGCGGCCCTTCGGGTCCATGATTGTCACCGCGCGCGCGACCTTGTCGTCGATCACCTTGTTGTTGCCGTAGGACGAGTACGTCTGATCGGCGCGGAACAGCGGCTGGATCGTGTTCTGCCCGGTCAGCGCCGGGCCCCAGCCGAGGAAGAACATGTCGCCGGTGTTCCGGTTCTTGATCTTGTCGAGATGCGTGCCCCACTCGTTCACCACGACGTTCGTCTTGATGCCGAGCCGCTGGAGCTGCGCGGCGATCGCGAGCGACACGTCCTTGTCGAGCGGATAGCGGCCCGACGGCGTGTCGAGCGTGAGCGCGAGCTTGGCCGGGTCGACGCCCGCTTCCTTGAACAGCGCCTGCGCCCGCGCCGGATCGTGCTTGTAGCACTCGGCCGGCGCGAAGTCCGCGTTGCCGGCCTGCAGCGGACCGCACGCACGGGTGGCGTTGCCGCGCAGCACCTGCTTGATCAGCTCGTCGACGTCGACCGCGTGGTTCATCGCGCGCCGCACGCGCACGTCCTGCATCGGGCCCGGCTTGAGGTTCACGAGCGCCAGGTAGTTGATGCGCGACGAGACCGTGGAGCGAATCTTCGCGCGCCCGGACTTCTCGACCGCCTCCAGCGCGTGCGGCGGCACGTCCTTCATCACGTCGATCTCGCCGGACAGCAGCGCGGCGAGCCGCGCGCTGAACTCGGGGATGAAGCGGAACGTCACCTTCGACGCGTCGGCGGGGCCCTGCCAGTAGTCGGGATTGCGCTCGAGGACGAGCCGATCGTCGCGCTTCCACTCGACGAACTTGAACGGGCCGGTCCCGATCGGCTTCTCTGCGAGCTTCTGCGGGCCGAGCTCCTTCAGCGCCTTGGCCGGCATGATCAGCGAGCCGTTGAGCGAGGCGTGGTCGATCAGGTTCGGCCACGGCGCCTTGGTGATGAGACGCACCGTGTGGTCGTTGACGATCTGGACTTCCTTGACCGGCCCCCAGTAGGACGCGCTCGCGTAGTGGCTCTTGTTCGCGGGATCGAGCGCGTAGTCGAACGTCGCCTTCACCGAGGCGGCGGTGAACGGCTCGCCGTTGTGGAACTTCACGTTCTGGCGGAGCGCGAGCTCCCACGTGGTGTCGTTCACGATCTTCCAGCTCGTCGCGAGCATCGGCTTCGGCTTGAGCGTCTTCGCGTCGCGATCGAGCAGCCGGTCGTAGATGTGCTCGATCATGTTGTTGGTCGTCCAGTCGACGATGGTCATGCCGAGCAGCGAGCGCGGCTCCGCGCCGAGCCCGACGACGATCTCCTTGGTCCGCATCCGGTCTTGCGCCGCCACGGGCTCGGCCGGCATCAGCAACGAAGCGGACAGCATCACGAGGACGAGCGCGGAGAGGGTCACGCGACGCACAGCGGGCATAGCGTCTCCTTGTCGGTCGAAGACTTCGAGTGGACGATCATACAGCGATCGGCCGATCAGATTCCGACGGGGAATCCGGCGAGCGCGCAGCCCTCCCCGAACGCGAGGTCAGACGCGGAGCTTCGGATCGAGCGTGTCGCGCAACCAATCACCCAGAAGGTTGACGCCGAGCGCGGTGAGCGCGAGCGCGGCGCCGGGAAACGCCGCGAGCCACCACGCGATGTAGAGGAAGTCGCGGCTCTCCGACAGCATGCTGCCCCACGCGGGCGTCGGCGGTTGCACGCCGAACCCGAGGAAGCTGATCGCGGCCTCGGCCACGATGAACTGCGAGAACTGCAGGCTCGCCACGACGATGATCGACGGCGCGACGTTCGGCAGGATGTGACGAAACAGGAGGCGCATGCGTCCGATACCGAGCGCGGAGGCGGCGTGCACGAAGTCCCGTTGCTTCACGCTGAGCACCTCGCCGCGTACGACGCGCGCGTAGATCACCCATCCGGCCGCCGACAGGCTCACGATGATGTTGCGCAGCCCGAGGCCGACGATCGCGTTGATCGTCAGCGCGAGCAGGATGAACGGAAACGAGAGCTGCACGTCCGCGATGCGCATCAGCACGGTCGAGGGCCAGCGCTCGACGAAGCCGGCGATGAGACCGAGGAGCCCGCCGACGAGCGCGGTGATCACCACCGTGCACGCGCCGATGAACAGCGCGAGGCGCGCGCCGTGCAGCACGCGCGCGAGCAGATCGCGTCCGAGCTGGTCGGTGCCGAGGGGGTGGTCCGGCGTGCCGGGCGGCTTCAGGAACGCGGCAAAGTCCGCGGTGAGCGGGTCGTGCGTTGCCAGCCACGGCGCGAACACGGCGGCGATGAGCGCCGCCAGCGTGAGGCCGAGGCCGAGCCAGCGCTTCATTTGAACTCGCGGGCTCCCGGGCTTACGCCCGCCCGCTCGCGTGTCTCGCTTCGCTCGATCATGCCCTTCGCACGCGCGGGTCAAGCCAGCCGTAGAGCAAGTCGACGAGCAGGTTCATCAGCGTGTAGATGATCGACGTGAACGACACCGCGGCCAGCACCACCGGAAAGTCGCGATTCAGCAACGCCTGCACGGTGAGCCGGCCGAGGCCGGGCCACGCGAAGATCGTCTCCGTGATCACCGCGCCGCCGAGGAGCTGGCCGGCTTCGAGGCCGGCGAGGGTGACGATCGGGATCGCCGAATTGCGCAGCGTGTGCTTGCCGATCACCCGGAGCTCCGCGAGCCCCTTCGCGCGCGCGGTGAGGATGTACTCCTCGTTGAGGACCTCGAGCACCGCGGAGCGCGTGAGCCGCGCCACCCGCGCCGCGTAGAACGCCGCGAGCACGATCGACGGCATCACGAGGTGCGAGAGCGTGCCGATCCCGCCGGTCGGCAGCCAGCGAAGCTGCACCGCGAAGACGTAGATAAGCATCAGGCCCAGCCAGAATCCCGGCACGGCCTGGCCGAGCACGGTGATGACGGTCCCGACGTGATCGAACGCGCCGTCGCGCCGCACCGCCGAGAGCATGCCGAGCGGCACCGCGACGACGAAGGTGAGCGCGAGCGCGGTGCCCGCGAGCAGCAGCGTCGCGGGGAGGCGCTCCAGCACGAGGCCGAACGCGTCACGTTTGTAGCGAAGCGATTCGCCGAAGTCGCCGCGCACCGCGCCGCCGATGAAGCGCGCGTACTGCACGCCGAGCGGGTCGTTGAAGCCGAGCCGCTGGCGGAACTCGTTCACGTCCTTGGCCTGGATGTCCATGGGCATGAACAGCGTCACCGGGTCGCCGGACAGACGCACCATGACGAACACGGCCGAGAGCGAGAGGAAGACGACGAGCGCGGTCTGGGCGAGGCGCGACAGCAGGTAGCCGCGCATCACCCGGAGCGGTGCTCGAAGCGGTGATGCAGCGCCACGGGTTGCTTCCGCCGCCGGTACCGCATGTTCAGGAGCTCGACGACGAGCGAGAACGCCATCGCGAAGTAGATGTAGCCCTTCGGCACGTGCTGTCCCATCCCCTCGGCGAGGAGCATCACGCCGATCAGCAGCAGGAACGCGAGCGCGAGAATCTTCACGCTCGGATGGCGGTCGACGAACCCGCTGACGGCGGCCGCCGAGACCAGCATCACGAGCATGGCGACGACCATTGCGATCACCATGATCGCGACCTGGTTGGCCATCCCGACCGCGGTGATCACCGAATCGAGCGAGAACACGATGTCGAGCAGCAGGATCTGCACCAGCACGAGGCCGAAGCGCCCGCGTCTTCCGCCGGCCGCCTCCATGTGAACGGCCTCGAGCTTGTCGTAGATCTCCCACGTCGCCTTGAAGATCAAGAAGAGCCCGCCGCCGAGCAGGATGAGATCGCGGCCCGACATCGCGCCTCCGAGCACGGTGAACAGCGGTGCCGTCAATCCCATCATCCAGGAGATCGCGAACAGCAGCCCGATGCGGATGACGAGCGCGAGCACGAGGCCGAGCCGCCGCGCGAACGCCTGCTGCGCGCCCGGCAGCCGCGCGACGAGGATCGCGATGAAGACGACGTTGTCGATGCCGAGGACGATCTCCATCGCCGACAACGTGAGGAGCGCCACGAGCGCGTCGGTACTGAGCAGTTGTGCCATGAGGACTCCGGGGCGGGAGGCGCGCCCGGCCGCGGCTTACGCGCCCGCGGCCTCCTCCAGGGTGCGGCGATACCAGGGGGCGTCGGGGAACGTGATGGGCCGGACAGCGGGCAGCGTGACACCGGCCGCGCGGTACTGGTCCACGTACGCGCGGCACGTCGCACGATCGCCGATGCCGCCGAGGGCGTTGAGCAGCGCGTCGTCGGCGACTTTCGTCTCGTCGAACTTCTTCAGCGAGCCGCCGTGGTCGCTCGCGCCCAGCATCGCGCGATAGAACGGAAGCGTGAGGTACCGCACGAGCTCGCCGCGGAACGCCTCGCGTGCCTTCGCGGGCTCGTCCGTCACCGCGAGCGGAACGGCGGCGGCGATCTCGAAGCCGTCCATCGGCTTGCCGGCACGCCGTCGGCCGCGCTCGAGCGCGGGCACCGCCACCGTGCGGATGTAGTGCGGGTCGCAGAGCCACAACACGACGCCGTCGGCGATCTCGCCGGCGAGCTCGAGCATCTTCGACGACAGCCCGGCGAGATAGATCGGCGGCGCGGGCAGCTTCCCGGGCAGCGCCATGCTCCACTGGACGCGATAGTGCCTGCCCTCGAACCTGGCACCGTCGCCGAACGCGCCGCGCAGCACGCCGACGTATTCGCGCATCACGCCGAGCGGATCGTCGAGCGCGAGGCCGAGCTGCTGCTCCATCGACGCCTTGTGGCTGACGCCGAGCCCGAGGATGTAGCGCCCGCCCGTCTGCTCGGACAGCGTGAGCGCGGCCTGCGCGGTCGCGACGGGATGCCGCGGATAGATCGGCAGCACGCCGACGCCGACCTTGATCCGGGGCGCCGCCGCCGCGTACGCGGCGAGCACGAGGAACGAATCGCGGCCGAGGCCGTGCGTCACCCAGACGCTGTCGTAGCCGAGCGCGCCCGCGCGCCGCGCGAGGTCGACGCCGGCGCCGAGGTCTCCGCCGGGGGAGAGGAAAGCGGCGGTCTTCACGCTCAGTCGCGGATCCAGGATTCCACGGGCGGAATCTCGGGAACCTTGCGCGCGGCGTCGTCCGGCGAGCTTGGCGCCATGCGGGTGAGCTGCTCGACCTCCGCGCGCCGGTAGAGGCGCTGGCGCCTGATGCCCTGGCGGTAGGACTTCAGGATGCCGCGGCTCACGTAGGCGTACAGCGTCGCCGGCTTGACGCCCATCAGCTGCGCCGCCTCGTCGACCGTCAGGTATTCCTCGCCGTCGACCAGCACCATCGATCCCCACGCTAGCAGCCGGGCCCGCCGGCCGTCCACGCCCGTTCGGTTGAGTCAATCTAAATCAAGTATAATCATGCTGACGCAATAAGACGGGCACCGAGCGGGCGGGCGCTTGAGCGCCCGGGCGCCCGCGAGTTCAAAGGAGGCAGCCATGGACACAGCGTGGAAGGCGGGACTCGAGGACGTCATCGCGGCGCGGTCGGCGATCTGCCAGGTGGACGGCGAGGCCGGGCGCCTCTTCTATCGCGGGTACGAGATCGGCGATCTCGCGCACGCGGCGGCCTTCGAGGACGTGAGCTATCTCCTCTGGTTCGGGGAATTGCCGGACGCGGCGGCGTCGGCGGAGCATCGGCGAAAGCTCGCGGCGACGCGCGGGCTGCCGAAGGAGATCCGCGCGCTGCTCGAGAGCCTCCCGCGCGACACCCATCCGCTCGATGCGCTGCGGACGGCGGTCTCGCTCGCCGCCGCGTACGACCCGGACGTGCGTTCGTCCGATCGGGAGGCGAACCTGCGCAAGGCGTATCGCATGATGAGCCTCGTGCCCGAGACCGTCGCCGCGTGGCAGCGGATCAGGACCGGGCGCGCGCCGGTGGAGATCGCCGCCGGCGACGACGCGCCCGGCAGTCACGCCACGCGCTTCCTACACCTGATCGACGGGAAGGCGCCGTCGCCGGACGTGACGCGCGTGCTCGATCTGGCTCTGGTCCTCCACGCCGACCACGAGCTCAATGCCTCGACCTTCGCCGCGCGCGTGTGCGTGGCGACGCGCGCGGATCTTCACGCGGCGCTCACCGCCGCCGTCTGCGCGCTCAAGGGCCCGAGCCACGGCGGCGCGAACGAGGACGTGCTCGCCATGCTGCTCGAGATCGGCGAGCCCGCGCGCGCGGAAGCGTTCGTCGAGGGGAAGATCGGCGGGCGCGGCGTGCTCTCGAAAGCCGAGCGCACCGATCCGAAGAGCCGCATGCCCGGCTTCGGCCATCGCGTCTACAAGGTCGACGACGCGCGCGCGCGCGTGCTGCGCGGCATGGCGAAGTCGATGGCGGAGGCGACCGGGAAGGGGAAGCTGTTCGAGGTCGCGGAGCGCGTGTACGACGCGATGCGGGCGCGGACGTCGCTGCCCGTGAACGTCGACTTCTTCTCCGCGGTGGTCTACGACGCGCTGGGGATTCCGCCGGACTTCTGCACGTCGATCTTCGCCGTCGGCCGCACGGCGGGGTGGCTCGCGCACGCGCTCGAGCAGTATGCCGACAACCGGTTGATCCGCCCGCGCGCCGAGTGGATCGGGCACGCGCCGCGGCCGCTGCCCGCTGCGGCCGGCGCCCTCAGCGCTGCAGGACGCTGACCTCCATCGCGTCGTCGTCGAAGTCGTACTCCCGGCTGGTGTAGCGGCCAGCCGGGTCGCGAACGTAGTCGAGGTACGGCTTCACGTCGCGCTTGAACGAGGGACCGGTGTTGTCGGCGACGACGACGGCGCCCGGAAGCAGCTTGGGCTCGAGCTGGCGCAGGTAGTCCAGATAGTCGGGCTTCGCGGCGTCGATGAACGCGAAGTCGAAGCGGCCGGGCATCAGCGGCAGCACGCGCAGCGCGTCGCCGTTGATGACCTTCACCTTCGCGCCGAGCCCGGCCTCGCGCGCGTTCGCCTGCGTCATCCAACCGAGAAAGTCGTTCGCCTCCACGCAGACGAGCCGGCCGCGCGGCGGCATCGCGCTCGCGATGAGGATCGCCGAGTAGCCGATGAGCGAGCCGAGCTCGATCCCGCGCGTGCACTCGTGACGCTCGATCAAGCGCTTGATCAGCCGGCCCTTGTCACGCCCGACGACCGGGATGTGCCAGAGACTGGTGGCGCGATCCATCAGCGAGAGCATGCGCTTGGCTTTCTTTTGAACTCGCGGGCCCCGGGCGCTCAAGCGCCCGCCCGCTCGGCTACCGATATCCTCGCGGCCACGCCGTCGGGGACGGGATAGCGGCGGTCGGATTTCCCGGCCTTGATGATCTGGCCCGGGAGCGCGCGGCCGATGATCTGCTCCACGCGGCGCGAGGTCGCGATCAGCCTGTCGAGATCGATGCCGGTCTCGACGCCCATCGCGTGCAGGCAGTGCACGAGGTCTTCGCTGCACACGTTGCCGGACGCGCCCGGCGCGTACGGACAGCCGCCGAGACCGCCGATCGACGCGTCGATGTTCGTGACGCCGAGCTCCATCGCCGCGAGGATGTTCGGAATCGCCATCGCGCGCGTGTCGTGCGTGTGCAGCGTCCACTCGATGCCGGGGAACTTCGGCATCAGGTGCTCGAGCGTGCGGCTCACCTGGCGCGGATTCGCCATGCCGGTCGTGTCCGCGAGCCCGATGGCGCGCGCGCCCATGTCGACGAGCTCGCGGACGACCCACTCGAGCCGCGCGAGCGGCACGTCGCCTTCGAACGGGCAGCCGAACGACGTCGCGATCCCGCTTTGCACGGGCACGCCCGCGCGCTGCGCGATCTGCATGACCCCGCGCATCTTCGCGAGCGACTCGCCGGTGGTCATGTTGACGTTCGCGAGGTTGTGGCTCTCGCTCGCGGAGAGCACGGTGTGGATGACGTCCACGCCGGCCGCGACCGCGTTCGACGCGCCCTTGTCGTTCGGCACCAGCGCCGCGTAGCGCGTGCCCGGCCGCCGCTTGATGCGCGCCATGACTTCCGCCGCGTCGCGCAGCTGCGGGATCGCCTTCGGGCTGACGAACGACGTGACCTCGATCCGCGGCACGCCCGCGTCGCTGAGCAGGTCGACGGTTTCGATCTTCTGATCGGTCGAGATGAACTCGGGCTCGATCTGGAACCCGTCCCGGGTTCCTACTTCACAGAGGGTGACGCGCGCCGGAAGCTTCATGGCGTCACTCTATCACTCGGGTCTCAGTGGCGAGGCGGTCCTCTCCTGGCGCTGGGCGTGCCCGGGCGCGGAGGCCCCGTGACCAGCAACAACCAGCTGCCGTCGCGGAGCCTCACGGCGCCCGGATCGGCTCCCGGGACCTGGACCCGGTCCGCGTCGGGTGTCCAGGACGTGCCGTCCACGCTCGCGACCGGCCATGGACCGGGACCCGTGCCGAAAAATATCAGCCGCCCGCGGTCACTCTGCATGGTGCCGAGCCAGCGGTTGTGCGCGGGCAGCGCCACGTCCGCGACACGCTCGAACACCAGGCCGTCGCGGCTCACCGCGTGGTAGCCGCGTCCCCCGCGCGGAGGCTCGCGACGCTCCTGGTTCGTTCGCATGTCGTCCGCGGTGCCGTTATCCGGCACGACGAGGTGAAAGACGTCGTCGTGCAGCGCCACGGCGCAGTCGATCACGAGCCGGCCTTCGACCGCGAAGCGGACGCCGGGCTCGAAGACGTACCGGATTCCGTCGGTCGAGACAGCCGAGTAGATCGCGGGCGTGCTCCGCCGGAAGTCCGGGCTGCGGTTGGATGTGAAGTACAGGCGAATCCGTCCATCACGGAGTGCCACGAGCGTGGGATCGAACGGCCGCGCCAGGCCCGGTTCCATGCCCTCCACGGCGAGCGGGACCGGGCGTGTCCAGGCGCGTCCCTCGTCGTTCGAGAAGCTGACCGCCACACGGTCGAAGTGGCGGCCGTCGTCCTGCGGAAAGTGCTGGAACGCGGCGAGGAGCCGTCCGTCAGGAAGACGCACCGTCGTCGGGACGCCGGCGCGCTCGAAGATCGCGAGCTGCTCCACGCGACCATCGTGCCGGGCCCGGTAGACCACGACGTCGTTATCCCAGGGACCGGGCTGCGTTCGATCCGGCGACGTCGGCGGCGGCTGCGCGCTCGTCCATTCGACGAACGAGGTCGCGAGCATCGCGGCCGCGACCGCCAGCGCTGCGAGCGATGTCTGGAAGCGTCGCCGGATCAGTAGCTCCGTGGCATGCCGAGCACGTGCTGGCCCACGTACGCGAGCACCAGGTTGTTGTTGATCGGCGCCGTCTTGTAGAGGCGCGACTCGCGGAACTTGCGCTCGATGTCGTACTCCTCCGCGTAGCCATAGCCGCCGTGGCAGTCGATGCACGCGTTGCCCGCTTCCCACGCCGCCTCGGCCGCGAGGTACTTCGCCATGTTCGCCTCGGGCCCGCACGGCTCACCGGCGTCGAAGAGCGCGGCGGCCTTGTCGCGCATGAGCTGCGCGGTCTCGACGGCCATGTGCGCCTTCGCGATCGGGAACTGGACGCCCTGGTTGGCGCCGATCGGCTTGCCGAAGATCACGCGTTGGCTCGAGTACGCGACCGCCTTCTCGACGAACCAGTGCCCGTCGCCGATCGACTCCGAGGCGACGAGGATCCGTTCCGCGTTCATCCCGTCGAGGATGTAGTGGAAGCCCCGGCCTTCCTCGCCGATGAGGCTGTCGGCCGGGATCTCGACGTTGTCGAAGAAGAGCGCGTTCGTCGAGTGGTTCATCATCATGCGCAGCGGACGGATCTCGAAGCCCTTCAGGTTTCGGATGTCGAAGAGGAAGACCGAGAGCCCTTCGCCGCGCTTCTTCGCCTTCTCGCGCGGCGTCGTCCGCGCGAGCAGGAGCATCAGGTCGGACTGCATCGCGCGCGAGATGAACATCTTCTGGCCGTTGACGACGTACGTGTCGCCCTGGCGGATCGCGGTGGTCTGCAGCATCAGCGTGTCGGAGCCCGCGTTGGGCTCGGTCACGCCGAAGGCTTGAAGCCGGAGATCGCCGGTCGCGATCTTCGGCAGGTACTTCTTCTTCTGCGCCTCGCTGCCGTGTCGGAGCAGCGTGCCCATGATGTACATCTGCGCGTGACACGCGGCCGCGTTGCCGCCGTACTCGTGGATGGTCTGCAAGATCAGCGCGCCGTCCATGATCGGCAGCCCGGCGCCGCCGTACTCTTGCGGGATCAACGCGCCGAGGTAGCCGTTGCGCGTCAGCTCGTTGACGAACGCTTCCGGGTACTCGCGCTTGGCGTCGAGCTCGCGCCAGTACTCGCCGGGGTAGCGCTTGCAGATCTCCGCGACGCCCGCCTTGAGCGCGCGCTGGTCTTCCGTGAGTCCGAGTGCGAGATTCGCCATGACGCTATTTCCCCTTGAACTGCGGCTTCCGCTTCTCGTTGAACGCGCGCACGCCTTCGAGCCGGTCTTCCGTGACGACGGTCGCGTTGTACGCCTCGATCGCGAGGATCATCCCGGTCTCGAGGTCCGTCTCGAGACCGTAGGCGATCGCCTTCTTCGCCTGGCGGACGGCGATCGGCCCGTTCTTCGCGATCGTCTCCGCGATCTCCATCGCCTTCGCGCGTGCCTGTCCCTTCGGGACGAGGTGGTTGATCAGCCCGGCCGCCTTCGCCTCGTCGGCCTTCATGCGCCGGCCCGTGAAGATCAGCTCCTTCGCGAGCGGCGCGCCGAGGATGCGCGGCAAGAGCTGCGTGCCGCCGATCCCGGGGAAGATCGCGAGCGTCGTCTCGGGGACGCCGAACACCGCCGTCTCGCTGGCGACGATGAAGTCCGACAGCACCGCGAGCTCGCAGCCCCCGGCGAGCGCGAAGCCTTCGACGGCGGCGATGACCGGCACCGGGCACTTCAGCACGCGGAACGCCGCCTGCTCGAAGATCACGTGCTGCGCGCGCCACGTCTCGTCGGTCATCTCGTTGCGCTCTTTCAAATCGCCGCCTGCGCAGAACGCGCGCTCGCCCGCGCCCGTGAAGACGACCGCGCGCGCCTCGCGATCGTGATGGAGCGCGTCGAAGCAGGCGAGCAGGTCCTCGCCCATCGCGGTGTTCATCGCGTTCATCTGGTCCGGGCGATTGAGCGTCACGGTCACGACGCGGCCGTCGGCGGAGCGCTCGACGAGCAGGTGTCGATAATTCACGACAGGACCTTCTGCTGGCGCAGGGTGCGGATGTCGTCGAGCGTGTAGCCGAGCCAGGTGAGCACGTCGGCGTCGTGCTCGCCGAGCTTCGGCGGCACGCGGCGCACGCCCGGCCGCGTGCCGTTCCACTGCACCGGGAGCCCGATCGAGCGGTAGTCGGGAATGCGCGGGTGCGGCGCGCCGACGAGCATGCCGGCCGCCTGCGTCTGCGGGTCGTTCATCACCTGATCGATGCGCTGGATCGGCGCGCTCGGCACGCCGGCGACGCGCAGGAGCTCGATGAGGTCGGCGACCTTGCGCTCGGCCGTGAGCCGCGTGATCGCGTCGACGATCGCCGCGCGATTGGAGACGCGCGACGGGTTGTCGGCGAAGCGCGGATCGCGCGCGAGGTCCGGCGCGCCCAGCGCGTTCACCAGCCGGACGAACAGCGCGTCGGATCCGGCGGCGATCATCACGTAGCCGTCGGCGGCGCGGAACGCCTGGTAGGGCGCGATCATCGCGGTGCCCGACCCTTGCGCTTCCGGCACTTCGCCCGAAGCGAGGTAGCCCATCGCCTGGTAGCAGACCCACATCAGCGCGGTCTCGAAGAGTGCCGTCGTCACCTCGACCGCGCGCCCCGTCGCGTCCCGCTGCCGTAGCGCCGCGACGATGCCGAGCGCCGCCCACATGCCCGTGCCCATGTCGACGATCGACGTGCCGACGCGCGCCGGCTCGGCGCCGGGGTGTCCGTTGATCGACATCAGCCCGCCGTACGCCTGCATGAGCGGATCGTACCCGGGTCGATCCGCGAGCGGTCCGCGCGTGCCGAACGCCGTGATGTTGCAGTAGACGATGCGCGGGTTCAGCGCGGTCGCGCCCGCGAAGTCGAGGCCGAGCTCGCCGATCACGCCGGCGCGCAGGCTCTGGACGAAGACGTCGGCGCGCGCGACGAGGCGTCGCAGCACCGTGAGACCGGCCTCCTGCTTGAGGTCGAGCGCGAGGCTCTTCTTGTTCCGGTTGAACGCCATGAACGCCGAGCTCTCGTCGCCCCACCACGGCGGCGCCCACGCGCGCGCGTCGTCGCCGCGCCCCGGCCGTTCCACTTTGATCACTTCCGCGCCCATGTCGCCGAGGATCTGCGCGCAGAACGGACCCGCGACGTTCTGCGTCAGGTCGGCGACGACGATTCCCTCGAGAGGCAGTGCCATGAATCGCGAGTCTACCGCAAGCTTCGCCGCTTCCCTGATCCCCGGCGCGGCGGTAAGATGCGACTCGTCCAACGTCGCGAGGGAGAGTCATACGAGGCAGCCGCGCTGATGGATGATCTTGGGGCTCTGATCGGCGCGAGTCCCGCCATCGAGGCGGTGCGGACGACAGTCACTCGCCTCACCCGCGGTGGCCAGGCGGCGCGCCGCCCGCCCGCGGTTCTCATCCAGGGCGAGACCGGAACCGGCAAGGGCCTGCTCGCGTCGCTGTTGCACCGCACGGGCCCCCGCGCCCGCGGCCCGTTCGTCGACGTCAACTGCGCCGCGATTCCGGAGACGCTGCTCGAGTCCGAGCTCTTCGGCTTCGAGCGCGGCGCGTTCACCGACGCGCGGCAGGCGAAGGCCGGGCTCTTCCAGACGGCGAACCGCGGGACGATCTTCCTCGACGAGATCGCGCTGCTCAGCGCGCCGCTGCAGGCCAAGCTCCTGAAAGTGCTGGAAGAGGGCGCGGTGCGGCGTCTCGGCAGCACGCGCAACGAGCCGCTCGACGTCTGGGTCGTCAGCGCGACCAACGCGACGCTCGAGTCCGCGATCCGCGAGGGGCGCTTCCGCCAGGACCTGTACCACCGCCTCGCGGTGGTCACGATCACGCTGCCGCCGCTCCGCGACCGCGGCGGCGACGTGCTTCGCCTGGCCGATCACTTCCTCGCGCGGACCTGCACGGAGTACGGGCTGCCGCGCCTCACGCTGAGCGACGACGCGCGCGCGAAGCTCGCGACGTACGCCTGGCCGGGCAACGTGCGCGAGCTTGCGAATGTCATCGAGCGCGCGTCGCTGCTGGCGGACGGCACCGTTCTCACGGGTGAGATGCTGCAGCTCGCCGAGGCGCCCGCGAGTCCCGCCCGGGCGGCTGGCGCCGCCGCACCGCGCGACGTGTCCGTCAAGCGCAGCGTGGCGAATCTCGAGGAGCAGCTCATCGTCGAGACGCTCACGGAGACGAGCTGGAACATCTCGCAGACGGCGCAGCGGCTGGGGATCTCACGCAACACGCTGCGCGCGCGGATCAGGAAGTACAACCTGCAGCCCGGCGCGCCGGCGCCGCGGCCGGCCGCCGTGCCGGCCGCGCCCGTCATGCGCGAGCCGGTCGCGGCACCGGCGCCGGCGATCCCTTCCGTGCCCGCGACGGCCGAGCTTTCGTGGGAGACGCGCCGCCTCACGCTGCTGCACGTGCGGCTCGGCGCGCGCGACGCCGTCTACGCGGGCGCCGAAGCCGCGCGCACGGTCCAGATGCTCGTCCAGAAGGCCGACGCGTTCGGTGGCCGTGTGATCGAGCTCGCGACGAGCGGGCTCACGGCCGCGTTCGGCTTCGATCCGGTGGAAGACGCGCCCCGCCGCGCGGCGCTCGCCGCGCTCGCGATGCAGAAAGCGGTGGCGCGCCATGCGCCGTCGTCGGTCGACACGACCTTGCGCGCGGCGATCCACGTCGCGCAGGCGCCCACCGCGCGCGTCGGCGCCGTCGCGGAGATCGACGGCGACGCGAAGCGCCGGCTGTGGCCCGTGCTCGATGCCGTCATCGACGACGCGGAGCCGGGCGCGATCGCCCTGACGGAAGCGGCGATGCCGCTGCTCGAGCGCCGGTTCGCCGTCACGGAGACCGGGACGACGCACGTGACGGCGGGACGGATCCATCGCCTCGGCGCATACCGCCCGACGCCGTTCGACCTCGGCGGACAGATGGGACGCTTCGTCGGACGCGCGCACGAGCTCGGCTTCCTGCGAGATCGCTTCCAGCTCGCGCGTCACGGGCAGGGCCAGGTCGTGGCGCTCGCCGGCGACGCGGGGATCGGCAAGTCACGCCTGCTCTTCGAGTTCCTCCAGGGCTTCGCCGACCAGCAGGTGGTCTGGCTGCAGGGGCACTGCTTCTCGTACGCCAGCTCCGTCCCGTACTTCCCGATCCTCGAGGTGGTCCGCGACGTCGCGCGCGTGATGGAGACCGACACGCCGGAGGAGACCGCCGACAAGATCCGCCGGTTCGTCGACGGGCTCCGCATGAACCCGCAGGACAGCGCGCCGTACCTGCTGCACCTGCTCGGGATCAAGGACGACACGGACGCGGTCGCCACGCTCGGCCCCGAGGTGATCCGCACGCGCGCGATCGAGACCCTGCACGCGATCGTCCTTCGCACGAGCGAGCGTACCCCGCTCGTCCTCGCGATCGAGGACCTGCACTGGATCGATCCGGCGTCCGAGGAATACCTGCTCTCGCTCGTCGAGCGCATCACGCGCGCGCGGCTGCTGCTGGTCGTGACGCACCGGCCCGGCTATCAGCCGCCGTGGGCCCGCAAGTCGATCGCGAGCCAGATGTCGCTGCAGCCCCTCGCGCCGGACGACAGCCTGACGATCGTGCGCGTGGTGTTCGGCCGCGACGAGGTCGCGCAACCGCTCGCGGACGCCATCCTCACCAAGGCCGAGGGCAACCCGTTCTTCCTCGAAGAGCTCGCGCGCGCCGCGCGCGAGCACGGCGAGGCGCAGCCGCTCGCGCCGCCCGACACCGTGCAGGAAGTCCTCCTGGCGCGCATCAACCGGCTGCCCACGGAGGACCGGCGGGTTCTTCAGTCCGCCGCGGTGATCGGCAAGGATTTCACCGTCGACGTGCTGCGCGAGATCGCCGGCGCGGACGAGGACGCAGTCCACCAGGCGCTCCAGCGCCTGCGCGCGGCGGAGTTCATCGACGAGATCACCGTCCTCGCGCCGGAGTACACGTTCAAGCACGCGCTCACGCACGACGTCGCCTACGAGAGCCTGCCCTCGCCCGAGCGGCGCGCGCTGCACGCGAAGACGCTCGAGGCCATCGAGCGCGTGCACGCCGAGCGGCGCGCCGAGAACGTCGAGCGCCTCGCGCACCACGCCTTCCACGGCGAGCGCTGGGAGCAGGCGGTCGCGTATCTGATCGAGGCGGGGCGCAAGGCCGCGGGACGGGCCGCGAATCGCGAGGCCGTCGCGTGCTTCGAGCAGACGCTGGCGGCGCTCGACCGCCTGCCGGGCACGCGCGCGCGCACCGAGCAGGCGATCGACGTGCGCTTCGAGATTCGCAACCCGCTGCACCTGCTCGGCGACTTCGACCGGATCTTCAGCCATCTCCAGCAGGCGCACGACCTCGCGGCCGTCATCGACGACCAGGCGCGGATCGGATGGGTGCTCTCGTACCTCTGCCAGACGTCACGCCTCACGGGCAATCCCGGGCAGGCGATCGACTTCGGCCACCGCGCGGTGACGGTGGCGGCCGCGCGCGACGACTTCGCGCTGCAGGTCGCGACGGAGCTGCACCTCGGCTCGGCCTACGAAGACCTCGGCGACTACCGGCGCGCGAGCGAGATTTTGCGCGGCATCGTGGAGCGCATCCCCGCCGAGCGCGTGCACGACCGCTTCCGTCTCTCCGGCCTGCCGTCGGTGGTGGGGCGCGCGCACCTCGTGTGCTGCCTCGCGGAGCTCGGCGAGTTCGAGGAGGGCCTGCGCCAGGCGCGGGAGGCGACGCGCCTGGCGGAGGAAGTCTTCGATCCGCACGGGCTCGTCAACGCGTACTTCGGGCTCGCGACCCTCGGGATCATGCGCGGCGATCTCGATCCGACGATCACGGTCCTCGAGCGCGGGCTCGAGCTCTGCCAGTCGGCGAACGTCTCGCTGATGCTGCCGCGCGTGTCGGCCTCGCTGGGGCTCGTGTACGCGCGCTCGGGCCGCGTGGACGAGGGGCTCGCGCTGCTCGAGCAGTCCGTCGAGCGGACCATGACGATGAAGCTGATGAACATGTACTCCATCTTCCTCACCTGGCTGGGCGAGGCGTCACTGCGCGCGGGGCATGTCGCGCGGGCGCGCGAGCACGGCGAGCGGGCGCTCGCCCGCGCGCGCGAGTTCAGTGAGCTCGCGCACGAGGCGCACGCGCTGGCGCTGCTCGGCGACGTCGCCGCGCACGGCGACGCGCCCGACGAGACGGCGGCGCGCGAGCACTATCGGCAGGCGCTGGGCGTGGCGGAGGTGCTCGGGATGCGGCCGCTGCTCGGCCGCTGCCACCTGGAGCTCGGCGCGCACTCCCGCCGGGCCGGCGACCACGCGAGCGCGGCGGAGCATCTGCGAAAGGCCGTCGACCTGTTCGACGCGATGGACATGCGCGGCGCGCTCGAGCGGGCCGAAGGGGAGCGCAAGGCGCTCGGCTAACGCCCACCCTCGGGCCGCTCGACCCGGATCGTTTTCATCTCGATGCCGTAGCGCCGCGCCAGTCGAACGATCTCCAGGCGCAGGGACTCCGCGGCGTGCCGGTCCATGAGGCCGCGGAGCTCGAGACGCCGGTCGTCTTCCGTCCGTCGCTTCGCCACGTCGGTCCGCCGCTAGCGCTCCTTGCGCGCCGTGCGCTTCGGCACGTCGTGACGCGAGGCGTCCCGCTTCCGGACGTTGATCGCGCGCTGCTTCACCTGCAGCTCGGGCTTGAGCACGCGCGCACCGTGCTGCTTCGCGAGCGCGCGCAGCTTCTTCATGTACTGGAGATACTTCGGACGCCGCGACCGCCCCGTCGGCTTGAACTTCGAGCCGTCGAGGATGATCGTCACCTTGTGCAGCTCCGATGGAAACGGTGCGTCACTGGCCATCGCGTCTCTCCTTTCGTGCGGCGATCTGCCGCCGATCTGCCGCGGTGTTGCTTACCTGCGCCACTCGCGGATGCCGTCGAAGAACTCCTCCGCGGGGAGGACGACGGGAAGCGCATCCACGTCCCTGAGCATGTAGTGATCCTCGACCGCGTCGTATTCGTCGCGGAGCTCGACGGGCTCGTCGAGCGCCAGGCGGACGTACGTGCCCGCCATGCTGTGCTTGCCGGTGAAGTCGTAGATCGCGGTCGCCGAGGAGAACCGGCCCGCGTTGATGTCCGTGATGCACGGAACGCCGCGCGCGTTTTCCTTCAGATCCACGCTGAAGACCCCCGACGCCTTCCGGTCGAGCGTCCGGATCGCGCGGACGCAGACGTCGCTCACGCCGGGCTCGACGACGGTCTTCGACAGCGTCGCGATCGGTGAAACCTGCGTGAGCTGGCTGCCCATGCCGAGATACGACAGGCGCTCGTACGTCTTGACGAGGATCAGCGTGCCGTCCTTCCAGAGGCTCTGGCAGCCGAAGTCACGCCCGGGCAGGTATTCGGAGAGCGTGAAGTCCGACGGCGGCGTCCCGCGCATCGCGTGCCAGGAGGCGATCCAGCGCCGCGCCTCCGCCGCGCGCGTGACGGGAACGGCGCCGCGCGCGCCGCTGCCCGTCCGGATCCGGCACCACACGCGGGTGCGGCGTCCGAGACGCCGGAACGTCCTGTCGAGCGTCTCGAGCGACTCCACGGGATACGTTTCCGGCGCCGGAAGCCCGTGCGCGCGCAGCGCGTGGCTCAGCGCGTACTTGTCCTGGCACGCCGCGATCGTCGCCGGGCGGGGAAGGAACGTCCGGCACGGGATCCGCCGCCGCAGCCGCGAGAACGCCGCCACGTCGCCGTCGCTCGTCGGGATCGCGAGCGCGATCCTGTCCACGCGCACGATGCGCGCGAGCACGCGCGCGTACGCGGGATGCGAGGGCGGCGGGACCAGGTGCCGGCGGTCGGCGGCCGACCGTTGCAGCACGAACCGATCGGTGTGGACGGCGCTGAACGAGAGCGATGCATCCGCGGCCCGAAGACTTCGGATGAGGTTGTTGCCCGCTCCGGTCCCACCGCCGGAGATCAGCACTCGCCGCGACATGCTCGCCTCTGTGCGCGCAGTCTCGCGCGCGCACCAATCATCAACAATCGGTTGGTGAAGTAAAGGGGAATCTGCGAGGCTAGCGCCCGACCATCGTGAATCACGACATCGACGCGCTGTTCGCGCGCTGGGCGCGCCCCGATTCGCCCGGCTGCATGGTCGCGGTCTCGCACGGCGGCAGCACCGTCCACGCGCGCGGCTACGGCATGGCCGACCTCGAGCTCGGCGTGCCGATCACACCGGCGACGATCTTTCACGTCGCGTCGATCTCGAAGCAGATCACCGGGTTCCTGGTCCTTCTGCTCGCGGAAGAGGGCCGGCTTCGGCTCGACGCCGACATCCGCACGTACGTGCCCGAAGTTCCGTCGTTCGGCGCGCGCATCACGCTCCGGCACCTGCTCCACCATACGAGCGGGCTCCGCGATCACTTCACGCTGATGAAGCTGGCGGGCGTGCGGCCGATGGACGAGAAGTCCGAGAGCGACATCTTCGCGCTGCTCGCGCGGCAGAAGGCGCTCAACTTCCGTCCGGGCGCCGACTTCAACTACTGCAACACCGGCTGGGTCCTCCTCGCGTGCGCGGCGAGCCGGGCGACGGGCGAGCCGTTTCGCGAGTGCGTCGAGAAGAAGGTCTTCCGCCCGCTCGGCATGACGTCCTCCAGCGTGCGCGACAACCACACCACGCTCATCGCGGGCCGCGCGGCGGCGTATGACGACGGCCCGAAATACTACGTCCCGAACTTCGACTTCACGGGATCGACCGGTGTCCAGACGACGGCGGCGGACCTCCTTCGATGGGCCGAGAACATCATCCATCCGCATGCCGGCCGCTCCGAGATCGTCCGGCAGCTCACCACGCCGGGGAAGCTGAAGGACGGACGCTCGGTGCGTTACGGCGCGGGCGTCGAGATCGGCACGTATCGCGGCCTCGAGATCGTGAAGCATCGAGGATGGGATCTCGGCTACAGCGCATACCTCGCGATGTACCCCGAGCCGCGGCTCGCCGTGGCGATCCTCGGGAACATCTCGACCCTGCCCACGGCGACGCTCGGCGCACGGATCGCCGACGTGGCGCTGGCGAGTCATTTCCCGGCGCCGCGGCCGCAGCCGGCCGGCGTGCCCGAGCACGTGCTGCGGGCGAAGACGGGCCTCTATCGTCACGTCCGCACACACCGCGCGTTCTGGATCCGGCTCGTGGATCGCGAGCTGCGCTTCGCGGCCGAGCCGGCGGCCGCCGGTGTCCCGCTCCGCGCGCTCGACGCGACGACGTTTCAGGCCGCGACCGAGACCGCCACGTTCATGCTCGACGGCAAGACGCTGACGATGCGCGAGGACTCGGGCGTCGATCAGCGGTACCGGCGGGCGCGTCCGTGGACGCCCGACGCGCGCGCGCTCGCCGCGTTCGCGGGAACGTATCGGTCGGCCGAGCTCGACGAGCGCCTCACGTTCACGGTCGACACGGGCACGCTGGTCGGCAAGCGCCGGCGCTGGCGCGCGCGCTCTCTCTCGCCCGCGTACGCCGACAGCTTCACCGACGACATCGCGACGTACCGCTTCGTCCGCGACCGCCGCGGGGCCGTCGAGGCGGTCGTGCTCGCGCTCGATCGCATCTTCCATCTCCGTTACGAGCGCGAGGCGGCGCGGAAGCGCCGCGGCCGGCGCGGATAGCGCGCGCGCGCGACGACGGCCGTCCACAGGTGTCGCGCGGCATCGCGCGCGAGCTCGGCGGCGCCGCCGGGAAGCCCGCACGCGATGCACGCGAACGCGATGATCGAGCGCGCGCTCACTGCTCGGGGGCAGGCGTCGCGCTGATTTCGACGCTCTGTCCTTTCGATCCGCGCAGGTGGCGCACGGTGGCGCTGTCGGGGCGTGCGCCGAGGCTCGTCGCGATGACGAGGCACTGCTCGACGACCTCCTGGTCGCCGAGCGCGTGGAACGCGTCGGCCACGCGGAGCACCCCTTCCGTCGAGCGCTCGGCCCGCGCCCGCGTCAGCGCCGACATGTACACGTCGCGCGCGGCCGCGCCGTGCGAGCGGCGATCCCCCGACGCGATGCCGAGCCGCAGCGCCGCGTCGCCGACCTCCAGGAGCGGGCGCCAGCCGCGCGTCCGCGCGGCCGCCACGCGCGCCTCACGCCACGCACGGTCGGCGGCGCTGACGTCGCGGCGCCCGATGGCCTTGTCCATCGCGTCGAGATGCGACGCCCACGTCGCCGACTCGGCGGCGGTCGGTGCCGTGGCCGGCTGGGTGACGACCACGGCGTCGAACCCGAGCCGCTCGCTCGTGATGCCGGTGAGCATTCCGAGGCCGACCAGGTAGATGGCTGTCAGCGTTCCGAGGATCACCCACTGCCGTCTCAGGGTCATCACCGTTGCTCCCTTTCTGCCCTGGCTCGTGGGCAGACGGCACTCTGTAACGCAACGGCGATACCAGACTTGATGCGAGGTAAATCGACACCTTGGGTGGTCAACAGCGAGGGGTGGTCAGACCTTGACCACGCAATTCACCGGCCGGGAACGGAAAGAGGTGTGCGGAGAGCTAGTCGAGCAGGGCCCTGACGAAGGCCTTCGCCTGCGGCGAGTCCCACCCGCGCGGGCCGACGACACGGCCGACGAGCCGGCCCTCCCGATCGATGAAATACATCGTCGGCGGGCCCCACACGCCGTAGGCACGGCCGGTGACGTCGCCGCTGCGGTCGAGCAGCACCGGCGCCTTGTAGCCGCGGTCGGTCACGGCCTTGCGGACGAGCTCGGGATCCTCACGAAAATCGACGAGGAGCACTTCGAAGCCGCGACCCTTGAACTCTCCGTACAGCGCGTCGACGGAAGGTAACTCCTTCCGGCAGTCAGGTCACCATGTCGCCCAGAACACGAGCATCACGACCTTGCCGCGCAGATCGCCGAGGCGCTGCGTCTTGCCGGCGAGATCGGGCAGCTCGAACGCGGGCGCGGGCTTCGGCGGATCGATGCGCTCGACGCGCATCGCCGCGAAGTCCGGCGCGCCGGCGGCGGCCGCCGCGACCGTGCAGAGCACGGCCGCGACGGCTGCGAACGCGTAACGCCGGATCACACGCCGGCGGCCTTGACGGCCGCGAGCACTTCCTGCGGGTTGAGGAGGTCCAGCGGATTGTCCATGACCTTGACGAAGCGCACGACGCCGTTCTTGTCGATCACGAAGTAGGCGCGCTTCGCGTAGCGATAGATCGGACTCTTCTCGTCGGTCACCATCGCGTCGTACTTCGGGATGATCGCGCGGCGGAAATCGCCGAGGAGCAGGTGCTTCGTGTGCTCCTGCTTCGCGAACGCGGCGAGCGTGGCGGGATGGTCGGCGCTGATGCCCACGACCTGGGCACCCGCGGCTTCGAACTGCGGCAGTGCCGCGTCGAAGTCGCGAATCTCCTTCGCTCAGGTGTTCGTGAACGCCTGGATGAAGGTGTAGACGACGACCGGGCCCTTGGCCGTGAGCTCGGAGAGCTTCACAGGCTTGCCCTGCGAGCCGGGCAGCTCGAAGTCCGGAGCCTTGTCGCCGACCTGCAGCGCGTGCGCGGGGACGGCGATCGCGAGCGCGAACAGGACGGCGGTCGCGGCGCCGGCAAAGCGGAGACGGCGTGCGTGGGACATCGCGTCCTCCTCGAATGGGGTGAAGTGCACGTCGGGAACCCGCGAGGGTCTCCGGTGGTTCCGCCGAGCCTAGCGTTTCCCCGTCAGCTCCGAGCGGACGAGCTTCGCCCCGGCCACGAGCGACGCGAGCTTGTGATTGCACATGTAGCGCGGCGACCAGCCGAAGCCGCAGTCGGGATTGAGCGTCACCTTGTCGACCGGGCAGTGCTGGAGCACTTTCCGGATGCGGCGCGCGACGTCTTCCGCCGTGTCCTGGTTGAAGCCCTTCACGTCGATGACGCCGGCTCCGAGCCCGCGACCGTCCCCGTACTTCTGCCAGAGATCGACTTCCGCCATCTCGCGCCCGGCGAACTCGAGCACGAACTCGTCGGCCCGCGCCTTCAGCACGCCCGGGAAGTACGGCTCGTACGACCGGAGGAAGCGCGAGCGCCCGAAGCGATTGCCGAAGCAGATGTGGAAGCCGAGCTTCGCCTTCACGCCGTCGGTCGCCAGGTTGAAGAGCCGCGCCATCTCTTCGCCGGAGACATTGCCCCGGGCCGGCTCGTCGAGCTGGATCCAGTCGGCGCCCGCGGCGACGAGACCTTTCAGCTCGTGATTGATGACTTCCGCGAAGCGCTCCGCGACGTCGACCACGCCCTTGTACGCCTTGCCGGGATGAATGCGCGAGCCGAACGTGAGCGGCCCCGCGCACGTCGCCTTCACGCGCCTGGTCGTGCGCGCGCGCAGGTACTCGTAGTCCTTCACGAGCCCGAAGCCCGACGGCGGCGTCTCGATGCGCCCCACCGCCTCGTAGCGCTGCTGCATGTCGTAGCCCCACGGGCCGGCCTTCCGCTGGATCGGCAGCGGCTCGATGTTCTTGATGATCCGGTAGTAGGTGTCGACGTAGCCGTCGGTGCGCCGCGCCTCGCCGTCGGTGATGACGTCGATGCCCGCCTCTTCCATGTCGCGGATCGCGGTGTTCACGGCGTCGTCGAACATCTCCTCGAGATCGCCGGGGCCGAAGTCGCCGGCCTCGTGCGCGTCGACCGACGCGAACCACCAGCCGGGCTTGCCATGAGAGCCGATGACCGACGTCGGGAGCAGGGGCAGTGAATCCGTCACGACTGGCCTCCGATGGGGGTTTGGGGGAAAACACGCATGACTGCGGGATTCTGCCACGCGTCCCGCGGCTTGCCCGCGAAGATGATCTCGCCGCGCTCGATGACGTAGAGCCGGTCGGCGTAGTCCGGCACGTGGTGGATGTTGGACTCCGCGAGCAGGATCGAGTGGCCGAGCTTCGTCACGGTCGCGATCGATGCGCTGATCACGGGCACGATCGCGGGTGACAGCCCTTCGAACGGCTCGTCGAGGATCAGCATGTCCGGGTCGAGCGCGAGCGCGCGCGCGATCGAGAGCATCTTGCGCTCGCCCCCGCTCATCTCCGGGCCCTTGCGCGCGGCGTAGCTCTTCAGCACCGGGAAGACCTCGTAGGCGCGCGCGATGCGCTCGGCGGCGGGACGCCCGCCGGGCCGCGTCCACGTCGCGATCTCGATGTTCTCGGCGACCGTCAGATCGGGAAAGATCCCGGAGTCCTCCGGCGCCCAGCCGACGCCCAGCTTCGCGATCTCGTGCGTGCGCCGTCCGTCGATCCGCTCGCCGCGGAGCGTGATCGTGCCCGCGCGCGGGCGCAGGTAGCCCATGATCGTGCGCAGCGTCGTGGTCTTGCCCGCGCCGTTGCGGCCGACGAGGCAGACCACCTCGCGCGCGCCCACGTCGAGCGAGACGCCGCGCAGGATGTGGCTCGCCTGGATGTAGACGTCGAGCGCGCTGACGCTCAGCATCAGTGTCTGCGCCCGACGACCATGTCCACGAGGCGCCGGTCGGCCTGGATGTCGCTCGGCGCCGCGTCGGCCAGCACGGCGCCCTGGTGCAGCGCGATGATCCGGTCCGAGTACCCGAAGACGATGTCCATGTCGTGCTCGACCTGGATGATCGCCCGGAGCCCGATCGTCTTCGCGGCGCGCACCAGGATCTCCATGATCCTGGTCTTGTCGGCGGTGCTCACTCCGCTCGTCGGCTCGTCGAGCAGGATGATCTCCGGACGCAGCGCGAACGCGGACGCGACGTCGAGGAGCTTCTTGTCGCCCTGCGGCAGCTCGCGCGCGAGCGCGTGCCGCCGCACGCCGAGTCCGAACAGCTCCGCGACTTCGAGCGCACCGTCCTGGATCTCGCGATCGCCGGTGAGCGACGCGAAGATCCGCCGGCCCCGTCCGAGCCTCGCGGCGACGGCCGCCTGCAGCGTCTCGAGCACCGTGAGGTCCGGAAAGATCTGCACGAGCTGAAAGCTCCGCGCCATGCCGAGCTTCGCGAGCTTCACGGGACCGATGCCGCCGATGTCGCGATCCTTGAAGCGCACGGTGCCGCTGGTCGGGCGCGCGAGGCCGGTGAGCAGGTTGATCAGCGTCGACTTGCCGGCGCCGTTCGGCCCGATGATCGAGACGAACTCGCCGGTGCTCACGCCGAGCGTGACGCCGCGGAGCGCGCGGAACTCGCCGTAGTGCTTCGTGAGATTCTCGGCGCGGAGGATCACGCGACTGTGGCCTTGACGGCCCATGGCCGTCAAATGACTTCCACGGTTCGGCGGCGCGCGAACAGCCCCATGAGCCCGCCGGGCGCGAAGATCACCAGGGCCGCGAGGATCGCGCCGAAGACCAGCCGCCAGTACGGGACGACGGACATCACGAAATCCTGCAGGTAGATGAAGACGAACGCGCCCACGAGCGGGCCGAAGAAGCTCGCGAAGCCGCCGAGCAGCGTCATGAAGACGATGTTGCCCGAATGCGTCCAGTAGGCGAGCGTCGGGTCCACGTTCCCGGTGGGCGTCGCCAGCAGCGCGCCGCCGACGCCCGCGTAGACCGCGGAGATCACGAACGCGGCCCACCGGTAGTGCCGAACGCTGATGCCGAGCGTCTCCGCCTTTGCCGGGTTGTCGCGGATCGTCTTCAGGCAGAGCCCGAACGGCGAGTGCACGAGGCGCCACATGACGACCAGCGCGACCACGAGCACCGCGAGCGAGTAGAAGTAGTAGGGGCCCGCGAGGTACTCGGTCTTCGGCATCGCGCCGAGGTCGCGCCCGAGCAGGAACGGGCGCGCGACCGGCATGCCCTCGTCGCCGCCGGTGAGCTTGTAGAACTTCAGCAGGAACGTGTAGAAGACCATTCCGAACGCGAGCGTCAGCATGCCGAAGTAAATCTTCACGTAGCGCACGCAGAACGACGCGACTGGCATCGCCACCAGCGCGGCGGCCGCGGCGGCGACGACCAGGATGATCTCCAGCGAGCGGATCTTGCAGGCACCCGTGAGGAACGCCGCGGTATAGGCGCCGAGCCCGATGAAGAGCGCGTGGCCGAACGAGACGAGGCCCGTGTAACCGAACAGCAAGTTGAGGCCGAGCAGCACCACGCCGTACGCCATGAACGGCAGCATCAGCAGCACGTGATAGGTCGGCGCGACCCACGGCACCGCGACGACGCCGGCGAGCGCGACCGCGAGCGCGACGGCGTTCGCGCGATTCATGCGCTCACGCGGCGGCGCCGCCGAAGAGCCCGCGCGGCCGGAAGATCAGCACGGTGATGACGATCAGGTAGATGACCAGCATCTCGAGCTCGGGATAGATCGCGATCGCGAGCGCGCGCAGGATCCCGACCACGAGCGCCCCCACGAACGCGCCGCGCATCGAGCCGAGACCGCCGATGACGACGACGGCGAAGGCCTCGACGATCAGCTCGACGCCCATCTCGCTCATCGCCGCCGTCGCGGGAATGACGAGGGCCCCGCCCAATGTCCCGAGCACGGTGCCGAGCGTGAAGACCTTCGCGTAGGTCCGCCGCATGTCGACGCCGAGCGCCTCCGCCATCTCGCGGTTGTCGGCCGTCGCGCGGATGATCCGCCCGAACACCGTGCGGGTGAGCAGCCAGCCGATGCCGAGGGCGATCGCGAGGCTCGCACCGATGACGATGAGGTTGTAGACGGGAACCGTGGCGCCGGCGACGCGCGCTTGCCCGTACACGAGGTAGAGGCCGGACGTCGAGACGGGCGCGGTGCCCCACGTCATCCGGATGAGGTCTTCCATCATGAGGACGACCGCGAACGTGAGCAGGAGCTGAAAGGTCTCGTCGCGGTCGTAGACGAAGCTCAGCAGCCCGCGCTCGACGACGACGCCGGTGAGCCCGATGAGCGCGCCCGCGAGCACCAGCGGAACGACGAAGAACGCCGGCGGGCCGCCCGCGCCCGCGTACCACTGCACGGCGGAGACGCCGAAGTAAGCGCCGAGCGCGTAGAACGACCCGCAGGCGAGGTTGAAGACTCTCTGCACGCCGAATGTGATTTGGAGTCCGGCGGCGACGAGAAAGAGGATCGACGCGTGGAACACGCCGCCCATGACGATGTTGACGACGTTCGTCATCGACTCAGCGGGAAGGCGACGCGGCTGGAGACGGGTCCCGGGAGAGTAAGCGCCGGAGAGGTACGGCGAGGGCGAGGGGCGCGGCGCTGGGTCGTCGGCTCAGAACTCGGACTGCGAGGCCGCTGCGCGGCCTCGTGTCCTCCATTCGCCGCTTGACCCAGCGCCGCGCCCCTCGCCCTCGCCGCGCCGCCCCGACTCAGACTTTCCAGCCCGCGATCCAGTCCATCAGCTTCGCGCCGGCCGGCTTCATCGCCTGCCTGGTCGACACGACCTCGATCGGATCGATCGTCACGAAGTCGTAGCCGTTCTTGTGCGTCGTCATGCCCTGATAGAAGTTGCACATCTGGACGTGGTCCTCGCGCCAGCTGCGCTTGCCGGACAGCGACTCGACCTCGATGCCTTCGAGCGCCTTCACCACGTCGGCCTTCGACGGCCAGCTCTTCGAGCCCTTCGCGGCCTTCTCCACGGCGGCCCGGTACGACTCCGCGTTGAAGTACGCGTGGTCGCACTCGTACGGCGGGTACTCGTTGTACTTCGCCTTGTACTCGCGCACGAACTGCTTCAGGAGCGGAGAGCCCTTCGGGTCGTCGAAGTACATCGTGTTGTAGCCGAGCAAGAGCCCTTCGGGCGTGAAGTCCTTCTTCAGCGAGTCGTGCACGCCGCCCGCGGTCGTGAACACGCCCTTCATGGTCTTGAAGAGCCCGACCGCCGCCGCCTGCTTGAGGACGATCGTGGCGTCGCCGGACCAGAACGAGCACATCAGGAGATCGGCCTTCGACTGCTGGATCGACGCGATGTGCGAGGTGAAGTCCGTCACGCCGAGCTTGGGGAACAGCTCGAGCACGAACTTCACGTCCGGGATGTACTTCTTCAGGACCGCCTGGTACGTCTGCCAGCAGTCGTGGCCGTACGAGTAGTCGTTGCCGATGCCGGCCACGGTCTTGATGTTCTTGCCGAAGTACTTCGGGGTCAGGATACCGGCGACGATCGCCTCGACCTCGTTGTCCACGCTCTTGAACGCCCACTTCGGATTCGGCATCGTCTCGTCGACGCCCTTCTGCGTGGTGCCGTCCCACGAGAGCCACGGCGTGCCGAGGTCTTCGGCGACGGGGCCGAGCGCGAGCGTGACGCCGGTGGAGATGCCGCCGATGACGGCTTCGACCTTGTCCTGCAGCACGAGCTTGCGATAGCGCTCGACGGTGTCCTTCGGCGTCGACTCTTCCTCGACGACGAGCTTCACCTGGCGGCCGAGGATGCCACCGGCCTTGTTCACGCGATCCGCCCACCACTCGGTTCCGCGCAGCCCGGCCGCGCCGACGGGCGCCGCGATGCCCGCGCGGATCGCGAGGATACCGATCTTCACTTCCGGCGCCTGCGCGCGCGCGACGAGCGGGAGACCGCCGACCGCGCTCGCTGCCGTGACCACCGTCGCACCCTTCAGGAATTGACGCCTGCTCGTGCCCATGCGGCCTCCTCGAACATGGGGGCCCCATGACACAGGACCCCCAAGCCCCCTCTGTAGGTCACTTCTTGCCCGTCAGCTCCGCGCGCACCAGCGCAGCACCCGCGACCAGTCGCTTCAGCTTCTCCGCCGCGACCCAGCGCGGCACCGGAAAGAACCCGCAGTCCGGAATCGCCGAGAGCTTGTCGGCGGGAATGAATGCGAGGCAGCGGCGCAGCCGGTCCGCGACGTCCTCGGGAGTCTCCATGTAGAAGGACTTCACGTCAACCACCCCGCACGCGACGTCGCGGTCGACGCCGACGTCCTTCCACATCTCGATCTCGGCCATCTCGCGGTTGGCGTACTCGAAGACGAACTGGTCGCACTTGCAGTCGAGCAGCTTCGGGAAGAGCCAGCGATAGCTGCGCTTGCCGCGCGGACGCGAGAGGAGGTTGCCGAAGCAGACGTGGTAGCCGATCTTCGCGCGGACCCCGTCGACGCACGCGTTGAACATCTTCACGTACTCGTCGATCTGGCCCGGCACGATCGCCGCCGACGGCTCGTCGACCTGGATCCAGTCGGCGCCGGCCGCGACGAGCGCCTTCATCTCCGCGTTCACCGCCGGCACCATGTCCCAGCAGAGGGCGAGGCGGTCGTTGTCGTAGACGCCGTCGCCCGGGCGCGTCTGGACGTGGATCGAGAGGGTGACGGGACCGGGCACCGTCGCCTTCACCGGCCTGTCGGTCTGCGTCTTCAAATATTTGAACTCGTCGACGGTGCCGAGCCCTTTCGGGACGGTCACGCGCTTCACCGCGCGATAGCGCGGCACCGAGTCGTACGCGTAGAGTCCGGTCTTGCGCAGCGGCTCGAGGTGCTCGAGGCCCTCCATCCGCCCGTAGAACGTCTGCACGAAGAAGTAGCGGCGCATCTCGCCGTCGCAGAGCACGTCGACGCCGGCGCGCTCCTGGTCGCGGATCGCGAGCTGCGTGGCGTCGTCGAACATCTCGCGCTCGTCGGTGGCGCCGTATTCACCGGCCTTTACCTTGTCGAGCGCGGTCCAGAACCATCCGGGGAAGCCGTGGCTCCCCATCACGTGCGTGTAGACCAGCGGCAGCGCGGTCATCCTCCCACCTCTCTGCGCGCGGTGAGCCCGTCGAGCGGAATCTCCGACGGGCGGCCGGCGACGACGTCGCTCACGAGGCGCGCGGTGCCGCACGCCATCGTCCAGCCCATGTGGCCGTGCCCGCAGTTGTACACGAGGTTGTCGAGGCGGCTCTTGCCGATGACCGGGCGTCCGTCGGGTGTCATCGGACGGAGACACGCGCGATATTCGCCGCGGTCCCAGTCGGCCGCGTCCGGGAACACCTCGCGCGCGAAGCGGAGGATGTTGTTGAAGTCGCGCGGCGTCCACGTGCGGTCGTAGCCCGCGAACTCCGCGGTGGAGGTGAGGCGGAGCCGGTCGCCGAGCCGCGACCATCCGACGAGCCACTGCTCGTCGACGCCGGGCACCGACGGCGCGAGGCCGCCGGCCTTGATCGGAAACGTCGAGGAGTAGCCCTTCGCGGGATACACGGCGATGCGGATGCCCAGCGTGCGCGCGACGATCGGGGCGTCGACGCCGAGCGCGAGCACGTAGAGATCGGCGGTCCGCTCGCCACGATCGGTGACGACCGCGCGCACGCGCCCGCCTTCCGCGCGCAGCGACCGCACGCGCACGCCGGTCTCGAAGACCGCGCCGAACTTCTCGCGACACACGCGCGCAAGCGCGTCGCCGAACACGCGCGAGTCGCCGCTCGAGTCGCCGGTGTCGCGGATGGCGCCCGCGATCCGGTGCTTCATCGGCTCGAACGCGGGCTCGAGCTTCGCGACGCCGGCCGCGTCGAGGACCTCCTGCTTCTGGCCGTGGTC